>Ga0256407_10001924_pt1 | contig 41392 bp, 35 predicted proteins | sample RumenRJG_04DNA_FD_193489 | JGI IMG/M metagenome (GOLD analysis project Ga0256407, IMG submission 193489) | Bovine rumen microbial communities from Lethbridge, Alberta, Canada - RJG_04 | ecosystem: Host-associated > Mammals > Digestive system > Stomach > Rumen | place: Canada: Alberta... | reverse complement strand
TCCATATCCATATCCGCCTGCATCGCTTTTTCAAACAACTCCAACTGGTCAGAATTGGGATGGTCATCAAAAATTGAAAGTTGCGTACTCACGAGTCGCATCTTATAAAGTTTCAAATTGCGGAAATACTTGCTAATGAGCGCACTGATTTCCTGACGTCGGGGCAACATGTCTTCACTAAAAATCTTCTGATTCATGCTAGTTAATTAATATTGGTTATATATTATTTATGATGGGTAAGCCATCTGGTATCACTTTTGGCGTGCAAAATTACTTCAAATTGTCGTTAAAACAAGCAAAATCCTAACTGAAATTTGCTCAAATCAGAAAAAACATGTGTGACACCCTTAACAAATATACTGATATTGTATCAGATTATCGTTTTATTATTATTCATAGATTGTTGGAAGGGGTTCGCAGTGATGCGCACCCCTTTGTTATACCCCTTTACGACACAATCTACCCCTCTTCCCCTACTCTGTCGCGATTATAATCACTTGTCGCAACAACTTCGACAAGAATCAGGCAAATTTCTTGAAATCAGCCCAAAATCCCTGTACCTTTGCAGCAAGTTCATACATTTAATTAGGTTTTTGGTTTGTTATCTTTTTCATTTGAATAATGCTTTTAAGTTGAAGAATTAGCATACGGGGTTCGCTGAGACAGCGAGCCCTTTTGCTATAATATTCTATGGATGAACAACCTACACATAGCAGATTTTGTGCGAACACACAAGAGAAATATCTCTTTCACATAGGAAAAATAGCCGAATTATTTGGCATTTATTTGATTTTTTGCTATTTTTGCAGCGTGTTTTTTGGGAGACACGAACTTTATGCTCAATTTCTCAGCCGAATCGGAACCTCGAAAGAGAATTAAGAGCAGACTAATTCACGTTGAAGTTTACGCTTTATAGCGCAGACTTCTCCATAGTGAATTAGGGGCAGTTCCGAGCCTGGCTGAGAATATGGTGGGTTTGCGCTTTTCACTTTAGTCAATAGTCAGCATATCCTTCCAGTAAACTAAACAGTAATTAAGAAATATAGAAGAAATGGAATCAGACAAAAAGGACTGGACTTTGGGCGAAGTCGCACTTCTTCCGAGGTTGACCTCACCAATCAATAAGAAATATGAGTATCTGATGACCTCACGATATATCTGCATCCGTGAGGCCACAGAGGAACAACGTGGCATTCTTGTAAAAGTACTAGGTAAGACCACCCGCGAGGACATCATGATGCAAGGTGGCGAACCATTCTGCAAGGATGACAAATTCGAAGGCTTGTACTCTAACATATATTACAGCTTCCGTTTCCCAACTGTGAAGGAAGTGGAGGAAGTGCTAAACATCCTTAATAAAGACGAAAAACTCCTCGAAATATTTGAAAAAGCCAACATGCACATAAACCCCAACTCGACATTCTGGGTGCGTGACACGGCCAGCCGTTTCTTCTTCCTTAAAGAGCCACAATACTACGACGCGCGCGTTGATCAACTGGTCGTTACCTCCGACAACAGATTCCATTACCGCCTGACTATAGGCTACTTCTACAATTCGCTTATAAGCTGGTAATATCCTATATCCGAATTCCACAGCTCTTCTTGCGGCATGTAGCAGATTCTCATAATCATCACTTTGCTTACCACCAGTCGTAAAGATGTCCTTTTTAGTCTCCAAAGGATGATTGCACGAGGCGCGGCGGTGCGGCGGTGCGGCGGCGCGGCATTTGTGTTTTAGAATTCTATGTTTTCAGAGAAAGGCAGGAGGGGAGGCTTAGAGGGATGTTTTTATATCTATTTTAAATTATTATATATTATAATATATAATAATTATATATAATATATATAGAGCATTGCCGCACATTCGATTTCCTTCATGCCGCGCCGCCGCGCCGCCGCGTGCCGCGCCTCGTTTTAACATTTGAAAATAAAATCAGAAAACGCTTGCAGGATTGCTGAAATTTTTGTACCTTTGCAATGTCAAATGAGAGAGGTGGAGACACTGCCCATTAAGGATAAAAATTGCGAGCATTAAATCTAGAAATTGCGCGCATTAATGGTAGCAAGATTTTCCTTTAATGGTGGTTCAAAGCAGCTCAATCAGGCGACAACGAGAGAACTAACAAAATTTTTAACAACACAAAACTAAACTAGATTAAAATTATGGCTATTAAAGTAATTGCACAACTGCGTGAAGTAAAACTTGGTAAGAACCCGGGTAAGAAGTTCGTGATGCGTCCCGACCTCTACGTACCCATCGCTGAGAAGAAGGTGTTTGCAGAGGCTGCTACCCACAGCGGAATCTCTGCTGGTGTGATCAAGGCGGCTTGGGATGCTGCAGGCGAGGTGATCCGCACCTGGGCGACGGAAGGTCACTCTATCCCCCTGCCTGGTCTTGGCACCATGCGTTTCGGCGTTCGTTCGAAGGCAGTCGAGAAACTTGAGGATGTGAAGGCTAACCTCATCAGTGTGCGTCGCATCATCTTCACTCCGAATGTCGATGTGAAGGATGAACTGAAGAACACCAGCATCCAGATCACCTGTCTCGATGAGGATGGTAACGTGCTGAAGCGCGTAACCTCTGGGGACTCTGGTGATATCGAGGACAATGAGAATGGATCTGGCACTGAGAACGGCTCAGGCACCGACGACAACGGCGGAAGTTCAAGCGGTGGCAGCGGCATCGTCCCCGGCCCCTCTGGAAATGACCAGCCATCGGGCAACTAGAAATTTGGGGGCAGTCATCAGTCTTGGGGACTGTCCCCCTGTATTAACAAAGAAAGGAGGAAATTATGAGTAAGAAAGAGACAACTAAGTTTATTGTGCAGATCATTATCTCGATTGCTTCAGCGATCCTGACTGCACTAGGCGCCACGTCCTGCATGGGACTGTAATAAAGAAAATAATCCCAAACTGCATGACAGTTTGGGATTATTATGGGTGACAACTTATGTGATATCAATCTGGCGTGAGAGTTTTTCAGTTGCTTACCAACCTTTTCAACCAAATAAAGAGTCTTTGGATAAAGGTTGGAATTGAAGGGGCACTCTGCTCATTACTTATTAGCGAAGCAAGAGCTATACATATATTGTCATAACCACCAGCATTTAACGAAAGACTTAACAACTCGTCACGGCATTTTATAATGTCAACACTATTTTTATCCAATACACGCTCAATTTCCTTATTAGTATTATAACCACACAATCCATCACTACACAATAATAAAATATCATTGGGATGTATAGAATATGAAACGATATCTGGTCGTGATGTAGAATCTACATCGCCAAGCCCTCTAGTTATAATATTATTATCTGGATGAGTAAAGGCTTCCTTCTCTGTCATTTCGCCTTTGTCTATTAACTCTTGCACCAAAGAGTGATCTTTCGTTAATGATGTAAGGCCCGTTAAAACATTATATGCATAGCACCGGCTATCACCACACCATGCAATATGAGCAGTTTTTTCTAGAACCCAACAAATCACTATTGTCGTACCCATCCCAGACGTGTTTGGGTTCTCGATGATTTTTTTATTAATGGCTTCATTTGCAGTTTTAGTACAATACTGAAGTAACCCATTAATATCACCATACTTAATAGCCTGCTCGATATTCTTTTTTGAGAAACATTTTTGTACCGAATTCGCCGCTACTAAAGATGCCACTTCACCAGCATTTGCGCCCCCCATTCCATCTGCAACAACCAAAATGGAACCATACTTATTTAAGGGAACATATGTAGTTGTTTGGTTACAAGACCAGTCTTGTTGTGTTAAGTCCGGGCATATAACAAACGCATCCTCATTATTTGATCGCTCCTTACCAGTATCAGTAATTGCTGCAATTTTAATCTTCATTCTTATTACATACTTAAATATCCAAATGTGGACTTGGTAATACGTAGGGTATACAGCCTCCCTAGGATTCCTTTCTGCATTGATATTAAGTCTTCAATATTCAGCATATTAGTTTTCTGTTAAAACATGTACACATTCTTTCGAGAAGGACATTCAACAATGATAATCACATTTTTATAAATTGTATAAGATTGGAACTGACCTGATAGACGATCCGAATCTTCAAATCTTCAGAGTAATAATTATAGTAATCACCTTCCACACCATCTGAAAATTTGTACATTTTTCCTATTTCGTTCTTGACAAGATCAGGATCAATCCCTGTGTTAAGATATAGTACAATCTCTTGTACAGTGTCTTTGATTCCAGAATTTGACTTAAACGAAAATCTAGCCATTCTTAAATATCCACTGCCAATTGTATATCCTATCCTCTCCTCCGTTTCTGAAAGAACAGAAAAACTATTCATCAGTGCCTTAAGTTCTTCACGTGTCTTGCCTATATAACCACCATAATCAAGGACAGATGTTTCTGCCTTATGTGGTATTTCCACATATGTTAAAACGCCTTCCGTCGTATTCCATGTTATACCAATGGTCGCATCCTCTATATTTTCTGCATTCATAAATGCCTTAAAATCCTTTTCTGAGCCTTTTTCATATACATAGAAGCGTTGAGAAAGATACTGAGTCATTTCTTCTGGAGTAAATCCTACATCCTTTTTGGCTGTAAGAGATACGGCTTTTACCTTACCCGTTGAAGAATCTAATCTAAATAAAATCTGATCCCAATTGGAATCTTTTACAACACCCTCTTCTTCGGCAACAGATCCTTTACGATAATTGTAAATAATGTCATCTCCATCAGTTGTGTAAACATGTTCAAAAGTATTGGTTATGGTTTGCTTATTTACTCCAATAAAATCTTCGTAATTGTATTGCATGAAACCCCTAACAATTACCTCCACAACAGCAGTACCGTCATCCGTAACAACATCAATGTAGGTTTTTCCTCCTATCTTTGCTTTTATCTTACCTGTATCATTATTAACTTCCACAACATCGGAATTGTGAGATTTAAACTCAGTAATGATTGTTCCGGCATCAATAAGTTTGTTATAATCTGGAAGGGTTGTTTCACCCCCTTTAAGCTCAATAGTTCCCAATTGCTTCGCATAGGTAAACGTACCTACCGTTTCTCCGCTTGCAAGATACAACTTGGCTGTAAAAGCATATCTGCTAATAGCTTTCATAACCATTAATAGTGTCATTTGGGTACCACCTGTAGGTCGCAATTTCATCATAATTCGATTTACAGAAGGACTTATCGAATAATCACCAAATGCATTTTTATTATATATTCCCCTTGCTGAATCTTCATTAAAATAATAAACCTTATTATTCTCTAAGAAAACAACAGATTCCCAATAACTTCTATCCCAGATCCAAGTCCCAAGAATAGCTTTTGAAAGATTCATAACAGGTGGGAGTGGCGTTGCGCTTATTTTTGTAGCAGGAGAGAGTTCCGCTTCATCTCCGTCATTCACCATTCCAATCATAACTTTAATTACAGCAGTACCGCCTGTTGTTACGACATCTATATAAGTTCTCCCGTTATATGTAACCGCAGTTATTTTACCAGTATCGCTATCAACTTTAGCGATACGTTCATCATGTGATTTATACCCGATAATTGTTTCATCAACCAATTGCTCGTAAGGTGGTAGAATAGATTGACCATATGTAAGATGAATACGCATAACGACCTTATTGAAGGTAAAATCTAACATTGTTTCCTTTAATCTGCCAGTAAACTCATAGTCAGAAATTTTTGAAACGGTCATGTCAAGGTATGTAGTACCATTTGAGGCTGATATTACATTCCCTTTAATTCCATATTGACCTTTATTGACATTCCTCAATACTTCTGTCCATTTTTCTTTGTTGTCTGAGTAACAAAAAAAAGAACCTTCTGAAACAAACTTCATTGATTGCCACACATTCTCTTCTGGAATGTCATATACCCATTCTCCAACAATTTCATCAGCAATATCAACTTCTGGAATATCAACAATTATATTTTTATTCCCGTCGTCTTCACATGAATAGCAAGTGCAAAGGTATATTATGAAGAATACTATTTTAATTATCGGTTTCATATGCAAATCAATATCTAAATGTATAACCTAGTTTAACACCAAAATAACTGTTTCGCTGTTTATATCCAGACATAACAGTACCAGGCGTTTGGTCAAAAATAGTTAATCTATCACTCTCCCAGAATTTTTTATTTGCCATATTTGTAAGCATAAGATTATATTCTAATCCCAAAGATACACCTGCATATTCAAAGGCGACGCCCATTCGGATGCCAAAATTAAATCTGTTCAGGGGTGAACTATTAAGGTCATAGGATTTCCAAATATCTGTATTGTTCCCCATTGTATATGTCTCTGTATAATCAAAATATTTACTATACAAATCCAATTCCCCATATCCAGCATAATGTGATGAATATGTGGAGTTGTTGTATAGCTCATTTGTATATTGGAGATTTGTGAATTTGTATGCACTCAAAGATTCTGTATCTGTATTTCCTGACACTTTCATCTTGGCAGACAATCCATAATAGACAACAGGTCCGACATTAATCTGAACATGACTTATTCTACTTGTGACAAACCTATAAGAAGCAAGTACTGGGACTTCTAATTGATTGATTATATATTCTTCTTTATAGTTGTTCTGAGTGGGGCCTCCAAGATAATATTGGATAGTTTGCAATATGCGTCGCTCTACGTCTTTATTAAACTCATTCTTATACGAATAATGCGAAAATTCCAGACCTGCCTTTAAATAGAAATTTTTATATAAACGAATATCAGCAAATGCTCCAATATTAAAACCACCAGAAACAGAATATGAAGCTTCCTCTGCACTATTTCCTAACGCATAATTAATGACGCTTCCAGTATAGTTCCCACCTGATGACGTAGAAATAACCGGATTAACATATCCTGCACTAACTCCGAATGAAATTGCCCTACCACCAACACCAAAATTAGGAATAACTGCAACAAACGGCTTTGCATCTTGACTAACATTAATACCAAGGGTTTGCATCCCCGTTGTAACATTTACGCTCGCTTCTCTATTCAAATTGATGGGATCATTTGGAGTGCAATGTACTTTTATGAGATTATCAGCAACCTTTGATACTTGACACCAATGAGGGAAATCTCCAAAACTCCAGTCGTCAGCATCTGTAAAGACATTAATGTATTCATCACCGCCATCAGGCCCAAAATGCAAGTTATTCTTAGAGAAGGCAAGATGATCAAGCCCTGCACTTTGGTATATATTAATAATAACAGTCTTTGAAGAACTTTCAATCTTGACATCAGCTTTTCGCTCTTTATTATTATCATTAGCTTTTGCTGTCAATACAATCTTACCATCTTCTTTTGTTGTCATGACCCACCCTGGAGCATCTGTAATCTTCCACTCCGTATTTGACCGAACCTCAACAGTGTTTGTTTCACCTCCTGACGGGAAAGTAATATTTTCCACTGCAGGGACTAAAACTTCAGGTGCTCCCACATTCTTCACTTGTACTTTTTTTGTTTTACCCCCCATTGAGATAATTATGTCACAAGTTCTATCACTATTACCTTCGTTTGGATCACTTATAATATAAACCTTTCCTTTTTCACGTTTAATTTTGCACCATCCTTGTCCAGAATTATCAACTGACGCTGACCACGAACCGTCTCCATCAACAGTTATCACATCCTGTCCACCTTGATAAGGAATCACTATCTCTTTTTCTGAAATAGCAAAAGGCTTTGCCTTGTTTGGCTTAACTAATACACGATCAATCCACTTGACTTTCTCCTTACTATCTGGAAGATAGAAATTATCCCCACAATTAATGACCTGCTGATATTTGTTCTTTGCTTTGTCCAACTTACCATCCTGGACTAGCTGGTTTGCTTCGCGGAACAAGTCCCTGCATGTTTGTGAATAGACAAAACTAACGGAACTAAACATAATGAGGGTTAATAAACCAATTCTTTTAATCATAACTTATTTATTTTGTTTTTAATTTTATCTGAGGTAATATTACGCTTTTTCTGAAGTAACGAAACCTGTATTTCTGCGCCATCTTCAGATGCTAATTTTAAAGAATCGCATACTCCTTTATAGATTTCGAATATGGATGCAAGACTTTGAATCTCCATTATTCGATAATTAATAGTATCGATTTGGGAGGGGGTGCTCGCTTCTTTTTTTGCATTTTCATATATTGCAACCACTTCAGAAAGTCTTCCTTTGGTTTGTTCCAAATCCACAGGTTCTCCTCTTATTGCATCACTTTTCTCTATTGCCAAAATAGAATCAGCCTTACAACACAGAGCCATATAGGGAGATATTGGTGTAGGCTTCATGGCAATCCAACTTATTATAAAAACGAATAAAAGTATAATCACAAATGAAAGAAAAACAAAAGCCATAGGAGTTTTCTTACCTTTAGTCCTTGCTATCTCCGCAAGTTGCTCTGCAGTTGGCCGCTTTTCTGGTTTTTCATTAAGACACCCATATATAATGTTTTTAATCTCCTTCGGGATATCAACTTTTATTTCTGGAACTTTGTGCTTTCTTAGCTGTGCCTCTCCACCATCTTCGCCAAATGGGACATCACCAGTTACCAATTCATATATAGTAGCACCAAGGGCCCAAATATCACTAGCTGGTATTGCAGAATAATCTTCTTCAAAACGTTCTGGAGGCATGTATATGATGGTGCCACTACTTTCATTGTCTAAATAATAGTCAGAATTATCAGTCTTTACACTAATACCAAAATCCGTAATGCAGAACTTTCCACTGTTGTCTATAAGAATGTTAGCAGGCTTTATGTCTTGATGTATGATAGGAGGAATGCATGAATGTAAATATGCCAAACCAGATGCTGTATCATATATAAATCTCCATAATTCATTCTTATCTGTTAATTTCCCCAGAAGTTGCTCTGCAGAACCTTTTTCACAAAAAGGCATCACCAAATATGGAATTTCGCCATGAAGAATGGAGAATCCTGTAGGCTTTAAAAGATTAACATGGCGGCAATCATATACAGTTTTGTATTCTTTTTTAAATGTCAGGACTCCTTCTGCATCTAACATATTCTTAGGTCTGTATATCTTAATAGCGACCAGAACTGCAGACCCTTCAACTTCCTTTATTTCATCACTATCTTCAGAAAATTCAGTATCTTCAGTATCCTTATCCTCCGCCAGCCACACATCAGCCGTCCCCCCTTCTGTACTAAGTGGTCGGATAAGTTTATATTTCCCGTCAAAAAGACCTTTGTTGTCTGTAAAATCAAATATATCCATTATAGGATTTTCATTTCAACCAAATTTTATCTCCTTCAGTCAATTGTGAAAATAGACTTTTTTTATTCAATTTCATCAAACTAGAAAGTCTGATGCCGTATTGCTGCGATATCTGATACAAAGTCTCACCTTCGATTACCCTATGATAATCCTGCGATTTGTGATACTTATTTTTCTTCTTGGCGAGGAAAACAACATCCCCTTCCTTGATGTCATTTTCGTCAGTTGTCTCGTTGTATTCCAAAATTTCCGACTTTGGAATGTCATACTTCATAGCAATAGACGATAAAGTTTCACCAGGATATAATATAGTACATCTTATATCATTAATTTCCACAACGAACTTTCTTATGGTTTTCTCGAAACTTTCTTGTTCTTCGGACTCTTCTGCTTCTTCCAGCTGAATATCTTTTCTTGTTATCAATTCCTCCCGCGTAATTGTTCTTGTAATGGTGATAGTTTTACCAGGACGCAGTTTAACACCGCCATTAATAGCATAAAGTTTATATGCATCGATATAGCCAATGAGTGCCTTGGCGTAAGTCGGTGAAGTGGCATAACCAGCCCTTTGAAGCCCATATGCCCATCCACGATAGTCATAGATACTGATGGAAAAAAGGGATCTATATCTACCATTATTTTTTAGAAACAAAGAGTGGTCTCTGTATGATTCTGCCGCAGATGGATATACTCGAAAGGGACTTTTCTGAGGATCATCGTCCCAAGCATAATACACACCACCGTTCCAATTAGAACCTTTTTTGATTCCAAAATGATTATTTGACTTTCTCGTTAAGCCGCTTTTTCCCGCAGCAGATTCTAATATTCCCTGCGCTAAAGTGATTGAAGCAGGGATTCCAAATTCCCGTTCTTGATCCAATGCAATTTGTTTGTATAGCCTGATATAAGAAAGTATATCTGAAGAAGACTGAGAAAAAATGGTCTTTGGAACATAGAGAGCTCCAATAATAAGAAAGAATCTCAGTATAAGTATCTTTACTTCCATAGATGAGAATATACATTAGCATATGGATTTCCCATATTGGTTTCTGGCCTTGGCATAATTCTATACCTTTGGATAATCTGTTGTCTCTCAAACATAAGGTTTGAAGGATATTTCCCTCTATAATAAACGGCTTCATCAATATCAAGTTTTCTTCCAACAGTTTTGGATTGAGTCGCAGCTTCAGTATAAACGTTTTGTATCTTTCCATTTATTTTTGGCATTTTGTTCTTTGCCTTTTCTGCAAACACCTTCACATGATTTGCAATCTTTTCGCCATCCTTGAGTAATTGGCAGAGATCAGGACTTTCACCAATTGCTTTCATAAGTATCTGCTCAACTTTTGGAGCGAGTTTTCCAGCAACTTTCCCTCCTGGGACGCAACCAAGCAGCTCAAGCATTCCATTACCCAGATTAACAGGGAAAGGAAGCGTACAAAAACATACTATGGCATTTATAAATGAACATACCATTCCTACTGGACCAGGCACGAAACTAAGCACTTGTGATGCTAATGCAGACAAAGCGGCTGCACTTTTTCCAAGAGTTTGGACCAGTCCAATTATTTTTTTTATTTCGGCTCCTTTTGCCAACTCAGAAACAATACTATCTAAGGCAACAAGAATATTATCCCATTCACGCAGTAAAGTCATACTGCCAAATTTTGATCCACATGCAACTTGAAGTTCTCCTCTCCCTTCATCCTTTAGAAGAGTCAAAAAATCCTTGAGATCAATAGGGGGCAACTTTGTCATTTAGTCATCCAGATTTATTAATTCAACAATTATCGGCATTGAAATACACGACCTGCTATCTATCTTTTGTTTCATGAGTTTATCAAAAGATAGACTTGTTGCTTTCTCGTAATTCTTCCTATCTTTAAATTCGATATCGATATACAGACCTCGTTGCAATGAATGTTTACCACCGGTTCCTTCAACATTGATTTTGATAAAGATTCGTTTGAATTCCTCTTTTCCAAATTCCTTCAAGATTTCCTTTCGCAGAAAAGCCTCAATATCCATCTTGGTATAAAGACGATCATTCGTGAGTGAATAATAACGTAGTAACTCATACCGCTGATCTGCTGTAGCCTTATCAGAACCTCCCATACCAGAAACAACAACGTATGTTTTAGATTCGATAGCTGGCAACTTTTTGTTTTCAAGGAATTCTCCAGCCTGTGGCAGATTTCCGATCTTCCCACGAGTAGTCATATAACTTACTTTCGTAGAGGTCGTAGGGGGATATTGGTTCATATTTTTCATGACATAAGTACCACTATCAAACTTGTACTTTGCATTTCTTGCCCCGACACTCTTACCCAATTTATTAATTGTCTCACGAAGTTGTCTTTGAACTTCACCATCTTTGATTCCATTATATGCCACAAAAGCATAATAATCATCTATGAATCTATTATATAGATATCTTACATCTCTATAAAGATCACCATTATTATAACAGGATGCATCAAAGTCTCTTACAATGATTTCTTCTGTTGTCATATTAAAGCCTTGTTTATGGGAAGAGGAGCTGGTTTCTAATATTTTTACAAAGTAAGATTCATCCTGTTTCTGAAGTTTGGCTATAGGTGATGCCTCTGTCAAAGTTAAACTATTCACATCAACATTAACAACAGGCAATATATTTGTCTGAACCTGAAGATGGTCTGGCACAACATATCCTTCAGGGTATTCGATTTTTAGCCATAAAGTATTCTGATCGAAGCAGTCCAATACTTCATCTTCAAGCCACTGTTGGAAGACACGCGGATATGCCCGAGGCTTGAACAAATCCCTATCTATCGTTTCATCAGTTAAATATAGCAATGTGGCATCATCCAAGTTCATCAGACATTCTTTCCACTCATTCAGGAATGAAAAGAAATTCCCAGATGACTGTTGAGCATCAAAGGGTTCCAGCATCTCGATATTTTCCATGCTTTTCATAGTGGAAAAGTCAATGGCCTTATTGTCTAAACCAACATAGATATGCTCTGGTTGAAGACCTTGAGTACCAGTAATCATAAAAGATACCCCTTTTAGCGAATCAATTTCTGCCATTGTTGTTATTCCAATCCATGCATAATTCGCTTTATCCATGTTAATTACATGCGAACCATTTTTGTATGATAACCTGTGCGGAGTAAGGACATACATATCTGAATATGGTAATAGGACTGTCTGGAACAAAGGAATATAATTCAATGACAGCTTGCTCGCAGCACTATTTCTATATACAAAATTAGCCCCAGATTCCACATTGACCATTTCTGAATTACTCTTGGGTCTAAAAGTGGGACTGAGCAGAACAACGGCTGGTATTGCTTCCATCTGATTATGAGGAATAAAATCAGTACAGAAACGTTCTGCAATTTTTCTTGGAATGCAGTCGATAGTGTCTTGGATCTTCTGAGTCTCATTAAGCAATGCGACAAGCATCATTTTTGCGACAGGATCCATCTGGGCATAATCAATGTCATCTATCGAAAGCTTATGCAATTGCTCTATAGCTTCGTTTACTCTCTTCTCTAAATCAATATCCATAAGAAACTATTATATTCTGATCTTCTTAGTTGTCGGTTCCATTAGAAACTTCACCGATTTTACATAATTACAAGTTGTACCTAACCCATCGTCAATGATGCCCTCCACCCTGACATTCACCATATATTTCGACAGGACTTTCTTCGTACCCTGTGTTTCTTTATCAACAGAATCCAATCCCATAGAAACAAACACTTGCTTCAATTGGGGGGCGTATGTTGCCAAACTCTGCCGGATACTCTCTTGGCACTCTTTCTTGGTAGTTTCACTATAATAACCTGCGTCAAAAGAGTCTGTTTGATCATTATTAAACTTGCGAAAATGAACATTGGAATATTCATGATTCCAATACTCAAATCCGAAATCAGGATCAGCACAGAAACTGCCTTTGGGGGTAAACACGATCAATTCCACAAGATTATCCAACATCGAAATACGTTCTTCGATGCCTCGTTCCAGTTTTAAGCCAGAATCTGTTTTAAGGAACGAAACAGGTGTGACTATGTAATTCATTTAGACTTCTATTATATCTCTTTTCTTCTTTTTTGTCGGAGAAGGTTCTGGCTTCACTGGCTCTTGGAGGATAGGAGCTTGGGGAATGACATCAAACTTATCAACCTTTTCATTAATCTGCATACATAAGCCTAGACCTTCTTTTATTCTCGGGTAAGCGTCTTTATAATTGTATGGCGCATAAACGTAGTTTCTAAAAGTCTCTGCGTCAGCTAAATTTATATAGTCATCCAGTTCACAGGCACAAGTAAAAGCACTAATACATTTCTGGACATTAGCCAACAAGCCCATTGGTGTCATTACATCAACCTCCTTACTTGTTGCAATCATCAGCTGCTGAATTACTGGCCAGAATATTCTAATCGCATCTTTACCATTGGAATGTAACAGATTTCTTGTTTTATTATCTAATATATGAAGTACCTCCCCAAATTGTTTTGCCAATTCAATATATTTTTGATGAGAGGTTATATAGAGACAAGGAGGGATGAAATCAACATCATCCACTCGCCATCCGTATTCATCAACAATACGTGCGATTGGCAAAGAATTAGCAGGCAATGGACTATTTTGGAGTATCAATGAAAAAGAGTATTCGGGCTCTTCATATCCATCGTTTGTTTCCTTCCATTTTTCAGGATGCACATCTATTGTCAATACTAATTCTTTCTCACCTGTTTCTGGTAATTGGACACGTGTATCAAAAGCGTTTGAGAATTTAGTATCATAATGGGCATCAATAAGGAATCCGCTTTTAGTGACAGCTAAACAGTTTAGTAATTCCACATCAACAATTCCTCGATTGATACTCAAAGACAACTCAAAAGGAGATGTAGAAGGAAGTAATCCAAAACGACCCGCAGCAGCCAATGCAAGGGCATTCCCAACATATTCTGCCGTACAATTATCAGAGGCTCTGAGAATGTCATCAGTTAATCTCATACCTCTTTTCCAACATATTCTTTTAGTCATATTTATAGATTTGTATTAAAGTTCAAATAATTAAAAATCATATCATCTGAAAGCCTAAGCGGTGCATCATCCTTCCATATGTCAAAATGCAATGTTTCTTCAATGGAAAAGAAATAGTCTTGGATAAAAATCTGAAACATCTTTATCTCTTCTATGAATTGAAGGAAGCTCTCATCACAGTCGTCTTCCGACCAATAATGAATATCATAAATTGTAGTTTCCTCGTCAAACACATTCCCGACATAACTTGTCTCCAACGCATCATCAAGTCCATCCGCATATCGTGGATTATCATCTACATAAGTAACAATTTTACGATGGACATCAATCTTCAAGCCTTCTTCCATAAAAATCTTCCGTAGCATCAATGTCAAAAACGTTTTATCGCCTCTGACAGTCTTACACAACGGAATAAAATCAAGGGTATGCGTTATAAAACGATTATTTCTTTGCTCTTTAGTAAGACTATCACAAATCAAGTCAATCAGAATCTTATTTTTGTCAACATATTCATCCAGATGATTTCTCACCATGATTTTCTGTTTGAGCAAGAGCAGATCCATAGGTGCAAAGAATTTGTACGCATCATCCTTTTCATGTTCCTGCTTTTGATATTCTTCTTCGAATTGTTTCTTTTCCTCTAATTTTGAAATGCTTCCAAAACGATCAAAAGAGTGGAACATATATTCAGGCAAGGCATTATAGAGGCTATTTCTCCCAATACCAAGTAAGAGAGTCCCATCATACCTTTCATTTATCTCAGTAATATCCTGATAGGTATTACGCTTGTGCAAACCTCCGAATACCACTTTGCAACTTCCTTCTGGGAAGTATGAAAATAACAATTCTGCATTAATATCTTCTGGAATATTTAGGGGTTTAGGTCTTCTCATATATAAAGCGATTCATCACCAGTTAGTTCTACATAATATAAGCCTTTATCTGTTACAACCTCTAATACATCGAAGGGTGGTATGCCAATCTGTTGAAGTGTTAGATCTAGATAAGGGAAATGACGGTCTATAACTTCATAAAACGACTTATGGAATAGTGTCCGATAGCTCAACTGCTTCATTTCTGGATTCCTATTAATACAATCATCCAATCTCGACTCAGGCACCATCACTTCAAACTCTTTTTCTGGTCTGTCCGAAACAATCTTATCAATAAACTTATTATTTCGCATATTGATTTCCAATGCTTTGGCATCCAATATCTTTTTTAATTTTTTCATTGCTTCCCTGACAGTAAGTGAAGCCGACATCTCCTTTGCTTCAATAACATTCTCCCATCTTTCATGCGCAGGACAATTCTTTTTCCAAGAAGAATACTTGTATATATTCATGCTATTAGTCATTCCCTCATAACGAAGCATCTTCCCTTGAAGCGTTTTGAATTGATGATTATTTTCAGAGTCCAAATGAATGATCTTCATTGCTTCTTGAACCTGCATAGCACCGATAATAGATGCACTGATAGGTGTCGTAGCTACTCTACCTGCAGAAGTTTGAGTACGTACTACATCCGCACAACCGGTCCTCAACATGATAATATTGAATTCTTCTCTTGACAGACCACACTCATAACAGTTTATTCCTGGTGTATAAACCTTCACAGCACCAGTAAGATTTTCTATACTACCATCAATCCAGGTCTTCCCCGCACGCATACATAACCTGTTAAGCAGATAACGAGCTATTCTACTATCAAGGCATCCTATTGCAACATCAACACTGCGATATATACCAAAACCGACTTCAGAGAACAGGTTACCAACAATTGGGGTTACTTTGATCTGAGGATTAATTTCCATGGCCCTTTTTGCGACGATCTCTGCCTTATACGAATGGCTATAGGCATCCTCTTCTCTAAACAACACAGAACGCGTGAGATTTGAGATCTCAATTTGATCAAAGTCAACCACATAAATATGCCCCACCCCAAAGAGAGCCAGGTCTTTCACAACCTCATTTCCCAATGCTCCAGCTCCTGCAACCAGCACTTTTGCATTCTTGACTTTCTCTTTTTTGAACCAAGAAAGTAGGGTGAACACCCCTTCTCCCCACTCGTATTTATGCCCTTGCTGCATTTTATCGTAATAATTAATGGGGATGATTTTCAATCTGTTTCTATATACATAAAGGTGGTATCACCTATTTTAAATGTATCACCATTCGAAAGAACTGACGCTTTTCCTACAGGTAGCTCTGCACGAGTGTTATAAATGACACCTGTTGCCAAAGGTTTTATCACTGGGAGTGATTTGGTATGATCGATATATAGCTGGGCATGCTCTTTAGCAACCTTATTGCTTTTTTCCCAATTCATTTGTATCTCACATTCACCAGTCATGCCTAATGAAACCTTGTTCCCACCACCAGTTGCATTCATCCACTTATGTATAGGTATTTTTTGACCTGCCTTAACACCATTCTTTATTACCAGGAAGTACTTCTCTGCGAGCATTCTTACTGTGACAAGTGAAGCCCCAAGCCCACCTCCGTAAATCACAAAATCAAGCAACATATTCATCCATCCATATCTTGAGCTTGTGATACTTGAGAAGTAAAGTATAATAAAACCTATGATAGCAGAACAAACACCACCAATCATTGCACTCTTTACAGGAATAGACGACTTAATGGTAAGACTGAGAGATACACAGACAGAGAATAATAGATATGCAGGCAAAGAACAATACCAAGGTATATAAGTCGTGTTTATCACAGACAATAATAAACAGAAAATAATAGCTCCTATTGCAAATGCCAACAAGCCAATTATTCCAGAGAGTAACGAAAGCCCCGCAATCTTCAAATAAACCTTCCAATCTTTTTTTCTATATTCGTCATTGTATCTGAAAATAAGAGAAAGGAATAATCCCAAAAGAAAACCAATGGTCAGGAAAGCCGAGACCTTAGTCACACATGTATTAAACAGATTGAGTTGTTGTTCTTCATTTGTGAAGAATGTTTTTACAATACCAGCAGCCATTGAAGCAAAGCCGCCTCTTCCCATCAATTCATATAGGACCCAACTGACGAGACCTGCACATATACCTGCAATAGTCTGATAACACTCTCTAATAGAACTCATTGTGAAAACTTCTTTCCAATCAATATGATCCTGAATACCAGTTTTACAATTTTGACCATATTCTGCACATTTATAGCCATTTTGATGCCAACAATGAACATGCATAATATGTTTGCATTTGACAACTACCATTTGTCCTGGCATAATATCCTGCTTACAATAATGGCATATTCTTCTTTGTATCTTCTCCTCTGGTTCGTACTTTTTGTAATATTTGAATGCAAATGATTTAGACTTAATATAGGGTATCAAAATCTTCATAACACAGAAGAAAAGCGCTATTGTTAATAAGGTAATAAGAATAGCAACAAGATACTTTATGATAGAATCAATGGAAGACTCTTCGTGAGTTGGCCAAGGATTTTCTGCTGTACCAATAGAGTAAGCTCCCTCTCCTACTTGTTCACCTCTCCATTCTGCCGTAAACGAAACCTTACCATTATAAATCTCACCATCATTCACCTTATAAGTAAAAGCGAAATCATACATCGCATCATGTACGACCTTCTCGAAATCTTTTAAAACATTATTAAAATCATCCGAAGGTTTGTATTCTCCTTTTCTTTCTGGAATCACATTGCCTGTAGAAAGGTCACGAGGTGAGGTAACTCCTTCAAATGTCAATTTTACATTTTCATCAAATCCATTTCCTGTATAATAAAACGCATAAATCCTAGGAACCAGATGTGAACGATTACCTTGATAGTCAGTCACTTCTGTAAATGATATAGGTTCATCCTCGGGTCTTTTGCCCCCTTCTGTAAAAACAAACAACAGGTTCTTATCTTTATTTAACCTTGCCCTAGTTGTAATAATCCTATTCTTAGCGTAATTTGATTGTAATTTCACGGAATCTTCTAATTCTGATTTTGCCCCATGAAACTCTGCAAGTTTAGCATATAATGCACCATAGAAATACTTATTTATGGCATTTTTAAGAAATTGAGATTTGAATGACTTATAATTTGCCTTTGTAACCAATTGACTTGATGTTACATCATCTCCAAAGAACGATAGATACACACAACTATCAGAAGCACTCTCAACAAGTTTCCCAACAACGTCATATATCTGAGATTTCCCACTCTCTGGAATACTCAAATCTACCAACACTGAAAATGTATAATCAGCAGGAATACGCTGTCCACCACTCAACGAACGTATCGTTCTCCTGCCAGGATTTATCAAGTTCCCATTTTCCTTGATGTCCATTCTCTCCTCCAGATCTTTCACGGAAACCTCTGTAGAACGGTTTTTGTCACTATCCAGCACTTTGAGGAAAAGAGTAATACTATCCTTACCGGCACCATACTCGTACTTCTTGTCACAGAATTGTATCTGCTTAACGTCTTGAGCATTCAAATTTAATGCTGCTCCAACGAATATCAAAATAGAAACTATCTTTTTCATTCTTATCTTTTTCTTCTTGTCCATATTTTGAGATCTTCAAATAATTGTTCACCATAATAGTTTTCATCTGTGCAAATATCCTGATTAATCACAGGAATAGAAGTTAGCAAGCCATCCGTTGTTGCGTAAACAAGAATAAACTGAATTTTTCCCAAATAACTGGATATTGTTTTTCTGATTGATGGAATGCTACAATGGGGCGCCACAACAAAGCAACCTACAAGTTCATTATCTGGTACTATCTCATTTTTAGAAACTGTCATAGCTATATATTCTGTTTGCAGACCTTGTTGATGACTATAGCCATGAATCATACCAGCCAATCCCACGTTCTGTTCTGCCACCAGCATACCCATGTCAATAATAGCTCCATTGCTGAGTTCTATAGAAGAACAGCTATTGGCATGCGATTTTGCATCAATTAAGGAATTATAGTAATCTTCGGATTTAAATGATCTTCTATCACTCTCTACAGCCCATTTATACAACTCCTCAAGAGAATATAATCTCTTTAAGTCTGCTTTTGAATTGATTGAAGAATCGCGCTTAAATGTGAAGATTCCAAGATCCTGCTGTGGTGTAAGTATATCAACAACAATAGCCGTCAAAAAACTCGGGTGAGTTGAATGTTTTAACTGCATCTGCACATTACTATCAGAATTACTGAAAAACACGCCAAGACCTGGATGTGAATGAACCCAGCAGGTTAAGTCATATTGCAAATTTGTTTCTTTCCTCAATTTACCCAACTTCTCTCTAATTTTTAATTTAATCTTACCGCCGAAGTTCAGTTCATATTCAGAGAACACTGCATCATCACCCGGAAGAACAATCTGCTCCAACGAGACATAATATTCATCGTTTTCTTTATCATGAACCCATCTTCCTAATACCATACAACCATCTTCTTTAGGGTTGTTGGGATTACGCAAATCCTCTGCATACATATTATAGATATCTTTGATACACGTATTCTTGATGTATATTCTTCTTACAGCAGAGTCATCACAGAATTCTTCGCTATCAATCTTTAAATAGTCTTTGTTATCAATCACATCCTCAAGGCTCTGTTTTCTTAATACGGATGTTGTCTTCCTACGAACAACAATCGTAGAAGATGCATTAGTTATCACGTCAGGATCACTGTTAGCCAGAGTTGTTGTTCTTCTTTTTTTATTTGCTTTCAAAAACCAGACCAATAAGATTATAATCAGCAAGAAGAAACTCGCACCTATTATTCTCCAATCCAAATTCTTTTCTGCCAATGACTCTGATTCAGAGGCACCATTTATCTCTTCAGACAAACGAGCTAAATTTGCATCCCTTTGTGTAAGTCTGTCAGTGAGAATGTTTTGCAAGCTATCAAGACATTCTCTTCTGTTGGCAATCTTTCTATCAGCAAACTTATTAATGTAGTCGTCTAAAAAAGACGTTTTTTTATATTGCGACAGAGAATCAACACATGTATTGATATATTTATTCAAATGATGCTCACTAATATACGCATCCTTGTCTTTCCAGTTCCTCATATTGTTAATATGAGCATCAACTGCTGACGACTCTTCTGTTATATAAGAAATGGAGAGGTCTGGGATAGATTCAAGGAAGTTATTAAAGTCCAGTACAATATCATCCATACTGAGTGGTCCCGTCTTTTTTAATTCCACAGGTTGAAGCTCAATTACTTTTTTCGCAGTCTTTTCAACTATCTGATTTCGGTCTAGTAAAGCTGGAACATCTTCATTATTTTCATTTTTACTATTTGATGCAAAGATTTCTATTTTCTTTTCTTCCTTCTTTCTCAGAAATAGAGTAATATATTCGTTTTGGCCGTTTTTAGCTTTAGCTTTTATCAACTTGCAATCATATATAATTTTAGCGTCTTCACCAGGCTTTATGTTCTTAGCCTCCGTATGCCCAGACCCTCCTATAAATAACACCATAGCTTCTACCGAAGACTTGTTTCTCACAGTAAATACTGGAGTAGGATCTTGGTCAGAACTTTTTCCCACCTTTACCTCAATGTCATCCTTTGTTATTTCCTGTCCAAAAGCAAAAGTTGTAAAGAACAAGATTGCAACTGTTAATACAAATTTGATCCTTTTCATCTTATATTGATATTTCTTTTTTACCTTTACCATTTTTACCCGTCTTACCAACACCTTTATTGACTACATAGTTAGTCTTCTGTTTTACCTCACCTTGAGTTTGTTGGGTTTGTTTTTGAGCCATATTCCTAGCACGGCGTTTTGCCTCACTTTCTGCACGTTTTGCAATATCATCCTGCATCTTAAGGATTTTCTCCTGCTCTTTCTTGTTATTGTAGATTTGAAATGCTTTATTGCCTATAAATCCAACAACAGCAAGGATTACGCCACCAATAATCATCCATAGATTATGTTGTTCTTTCTTTTTCTCGATTTCTACAACTTTCTGGTCACATTTATCGGACATCTGTTTAATTTTTTCCTTAAGCACTTCATCTTTAACTGTAGAACTTTCCATTTGTAGTTTTTGGGATGTTGCTCTTAAATCAGATAGGTAATAATCAGTATCGTCATCTTTTGCCAAAACACCTTGTGCATAATCGATTATTTTTATGACCTCTTCTTCCTTTTTCTTCTCCAGTTCGAGGTTTTCTTTCTCAAGCTCGCTGTCCTTTTTTAGATTCATTGCTATGTCATATCTTCTCAGGATATCTTCACATTGCTTCTTAACATGAGAATCCTTAATTTCAGGCCACAAAGTATTCAGCCTTTCTGCATTTCTTTGTACAGAGGTAGAAATCTCAAAAGAGCTTAAGCCTTCCTCAATGCTATTAATCAAATTTTTTGCGACTTCTTCTTTATCATACTCACCAAGACTGCCCCCTATTTCCTCTTGAGTAGTGACAGTCTGGGATACTGTTTGTGTGGAAGTCTCATCAGACATCTTGGCAGATTTCTTCTTTGAAAGAATTATTTTCAAATCTTCACAACGGCTAAACACCATATAGCGACGCTTTCCTTCATAATGCGCAATAAATATAGGAATTGACAGCTCGGTATTTTCACCAGACTTCAATTCCAAGAAAAGCGTCGGATTATCATTCAACAAGAAATAACCATCTTTTGAAGCTTTATACTTGACTTCTTTAGGAATCATAAACGCATTTGTATTGATACCGGAAAATTCTATCTGGTCTTCATAATTTCCTATTCTATCAAAGAAAACTACGGTAACCTCATCCAGCTTCCTAAACTTATCCTGATATGCCCTTCCTAATTTTTTCTTGGCATCAATGAATTTTATAGTTACCTGTCCATTATACTGGGTGATATCGTAAGTTACAATCACCCTGTCTCTCATTGATGACACCAAAGTATCTGTCACTTCCTTTGCCCTTGAAGATACACAGAAAAATATGAAGGATATAATAATAAGGATTTGTTTTCTTCCCATCATCAGAAATTACTAATTCTGTTATATCGGTCTGAAATTTTATCTTTGTATTCGCTGTTTTTCCATGAAGACGCATGTTTCACACACTTTCCATCGATGCAGCATTTATATAGTAGATTCACTTCTGCCATAACAGATTCCTTTGTCGCCTTTCTATTACTACTATTATAAATCATTTTATAATAATCATCTAATTTATGATAAATCTGTTGCAATGATAAATTACAATATTTGCATTTATGAGATGGTTTGGATCCAGGGTGTCTTCTGCCACAATCACCTTCATAAGTTGCGAAATTAATTGAATCAAGTTTCTGCTTTAGAGCGTTATATCTCTGAAAGCCTCTATCACTGGTATTCCAATGATGACGAGAAACATTGTCATCGATTTCTGTTCGGATTTTACCAATCCTCTCTTTATAAGGTGCTTCTTGTTTTGCAAGTGACGGTCTGTGTTTTGGATGATTACAGAACGTTTTCCCACTCATCTCCTCTAACAAAGAATTATATTCACCTTCCAATCTTAAATAATCCTCATCAGGCTTAACATCCGCCTCAATCTCTAATTCCAGGATATCTTTCTCCATCAGAAGCAATTTGTTTTGCCCTTTGATCTTGTCGATAAGATTCTTTTCCTTATTTTTGGCAATATAAAAAGGCAAACGTATATTTTTACCCTCAGCATCTTTTACCAGAATCTCTGGCAACATGCACTTTTCTGATGGCATAATAAAGAAATCATTACGAGCATTTTTGTAGGTTTCAATATTACGATGCCCTTTTGTACCTGGGAACTTTTTGTCGTAGGCGACTGTGGGCTTCAGTTTTTTTAATTCCTTTTCAGAGTAGGAATGTCCAAAGAGAATTAACAGGTTCGTTTCGTCAAGATTCTCTATTTCAATTGTAATTTTAGCGTTATTATCATTATCAACGCTCACCATATTTACAAAGATGTTACAATAGTCAAGTCGTACCAAATCTTTTGTGTGATCATCATTCAATTTAATACTTTGCTGCTCATCAGCATAACTTCCCGCAATAGCAAAAAAGATGCAGGCCACAAGTGCAAATATATTCTTCATATCGTCAGCGATTTCTTTGGGGGGTTGTCTTTCTTTGTTACATCACCAAGTTCCGTTATTGGTTTGGGAGGTAGGGAGGTAGTCCCTTCTTGACCAAAACGAGTCCAGCCATTTGGCTCAGCTTCTTCTCGTACCCATTCCGCAACATTCTGGTCTTCTGGATATGGGTAAGTGTTTTGGGCATGATATAACTGATATTTCAAGTAACGTTCCACTCGAAGTACCAAGTCTTTCAGAGATGCCAAGACTCCCATTTCTTTTATAGTCAGACAGACATGTCCCTTGAAGCTACCTGAATATCTGATATTGGGATGCCAGATGTCTGTTCGAAAAGTAAAAATAGGACTCCCATCAGCAGAAGGGTAGCTAAGAGGTAATTGAATGCTCATCTTATGAAGATAGCCAAAAATAGGCTCACGGGGAATACCTGTATCTTTTACGCCAATAATGGATTTGCAGCGATACCAGATCTCATATTCAATTGGAAGCCCAATGATGTTCTTCTTTCGAATAATATACGAAATCGATGGTTGACGAGGATTTGGGCTCGTGGATTTCCGTTTGCTACACAGACTATCCAGTTCCTGCCATTCTCGTAAGAGTCGGGCATCTCGACCAGAGAGCTCTTTTTGGTTAAAGTTATTAATTAAGTCATTCATATTCAGCAAATTTCATTTTATGTTTATCCTGCTATAGGAACAGAAATTAAATGCAAATAGTCTCCAGGTTGAATATTGTAGTCTATTAAACACTGTTCACGACCATCCTCGTCCTCAAATTCAAGGATTTCAGGTTCATTACTATCTTCCATCATTTGACCTAGCAGATACTGAATGGGGTTACCACCATTATCCATTTTAGGCAGATCAAATACCTGAACGATACTATTAATCTGGTCGCGAATCGTCTTGTTTGGATCAGTTACTTTCACTTCAACCTCCTCATAGGAAGTACCATCAATTGTCAAATTGATGATAAACTCATCATCTTCGTAAAATTCTTCGTTTGCCATATTGTTCTGTATTTAAAATTAATCGTTTATATTTATTCTATATATTTCTGCCCCAAGATTTGTTTTGAAATGGATGATATTCCGAAGCAGGAATGACATTCTTACTTGAACAGGGACAGGCTTACCATTTCTTATTCCAGGATTCCACTTTGGCATTCCTTGAATTACTTCGTACATATTTCTTCTGACATCGGGATTATCAGCCTTGACAGTAATTCCCTCGTTAATAGTTCCATCCCTGTTTATGACAATGGTGACGGTTACAAATTTGTCATACTCCGATTCCGGCCATAGTCTAATAGTTCTGGACAAATACTTACATAATTCCTCGTTACCACCTTGATAACTCGGTATTTCATCCAATCCATCTAACAAGAAGATTGCAGATTCCCTTTCTTCCAATTGAGACAAGTCAGACTTATCAACTTCATCTGCAGTTGATTCCTTTGATGAATTTGCAACGAAACAAAGTCCTCCAATAAGCAAAAATAGAACCAAGATACTACATATAGTCCAAATATATTTTTTCCCTATTTTTTTATGCTCTAAGTAGTTCTTGTTTCTTGCGAATTCAACTAGTTGCCCTGCAGTTGGTCTATTATGTGGAGTTTTTCTTAAGCAAGTACAAATCAACCGTTGCAAGCCCTTTGAACATGTATTCTTCGGGAAATTCAAAGAAGGGGTTTCTTCCATCTGGTTTCTTCCACCGTCTTCACCAAAGGGAACGTTGCCAGTTATGAGTTCATATAGCGTTGCCCCAAAAGCCCAAATATCACTCTCTGGCATAGGATCCACCCCTTCAACGAAACGTTCTGGAGCCATATAGGCAAGAGTTCCGCAATGATCTTCTATGTCATGCCATTTGTTCTGGCGTGAAATACTGATACCAAAATCTGTTATGGTATAATTCCTATTATCATCTATCAGTATATTAGCTGGTTTGATGTCTTGATGTATTATCTGTGGATTGTTCGTATGCAGATAATGTAATCCAGAAGCAACATCATAAATAAACTTCCAAATATCTTCATCCCTCTGCATCTGTCCCGTTATCATTTCAGTAGAGCCATTCTGGCAATATGGAAACACTAAATAAGGGGTTTCATTATAGATGGAGGAATTGACAGGGCGAAATAAATTGGATTGTTGACAATTGGAAACCACCTTAAACTCATTGTGAAACCGCAGAATTCCTTCAAAATCAAGTGCATTCTGGAGCCTATATATTTTTATTGCGACCTTAAGTCCCTGTTCCTCATCGGCTTCGTTTTCATCGACAGTATTGGTATCCACAGCCAACCAAATATCAGCTGTAGCATCATCAGTGTTTAATGGATACAACAACTTGTAATGCCCATCAAACAATTCTTCAGACTCTGCCAATTGCTCTAAATCCAACATCAACCTTTAGAAATTAATTAATACCTTTGAACAATTTCTTATAATTGCATAACAGCAAGTTTCCTTCTTTGTCTCGCAGGTGCATACCATTTCCTTCACACCATCGCCATGCCTCACATATCTCACAGGGGCCAGTCTTCATCCATGAACGGTCACGATATTTCTGGAAACGATTGTTCCAGACATCCATAAAGGAGTCTTTGTATATATTACCTTGGTGGAATTCTGAGCGAATGCTTAGACAGCCAGAAATGCTTCCATCGTGGAGAATAGATGCCACATTAATGCCTGCCTGACAGAAAAACTGATAATCTCGTACTTCATATTCGTATGAACCAAGAAATCCTTCACAGCCGTAAGATGCCTTTATTTTTCCTGTTTTACGCGTCTCAACAATAAAATCCATCACCTTCTTAAATTGTTGACTGTCGAGCTGAAGATCCTTATCGTTTACCGCACGTCCAGAAGGGAATACAGTTATTATCCTCCACCTTTTGACACCTATGCTTAAAAGAAGTTCTCTTAACGAATGCAGTTCACAAAGGTTACGATTGTTCACACATGTTATAACATCATAACTCAACCTCCTAGAATTATTTGCTACTAATTTGACGGCAGAAATTACCTTTTCAAAACTCCGCTCGTTTCCACGCATCCAATTATGATTATCTTTCAAGCCATCTACGCTTACTGATAGGGCATCTAATCCTGCATCTAATAATTCTTCCAATTTATTCTTTGTTAGAAGCATTCCGTTTGTTACCATTCCCCAATAAAACCCGCGCTCTTTGATGGCCCTCCCACAATCTACAATGTCTTTACGCATAAGAGGTTCGCCGCCAGTTGTTATAACTAATATTTCGCGAGGATTTATCTCGGCACCAATCTCGTCAAGCATTCGAAGGAAATCATTCAGAGGCATGTCAACTCTCATATCATTTAACTGGCAATCACTGCCACAATGCCTGCATCTGAGGTTACATCTTAGAGTACACTCCCAAAATAGTTGCTGCAATACAGGACTCTTCTTTCTAGCAGAGTTTTCGTATCTTCCACGTTCTAGTAAATCTATTTTTTCCCAACCACTTGTCATTTTCAAATATGATTATAACCAGCATCCGTACAAAATATGTCGCCAAAAATGTTTTCGATCCTTATCTTTCTTGTCCATATTTACTTCGACTCTTTCATTATTTGAATCTGATTGCTCATCATCATCCCAAAAACATCCATAAAGTGGAGGCTCCAACAAATGCAGATGAGCTCCATTCTTAATATTATAGTCTATTAATGATTGAGTATTCCCTGCTTCATCTAGAAATTCAAGCACTGCAGGCTCATCTTCGTCTTCGAGAATCTGACCAAGCACATATTGTCTTGGATTGCCCCGACTATCCACCTTTGGCAACTCAAACACATCTATAATTCGCTGTATTTGCTCTCGAATTGACAATTCTGGTTTTGTCACTTTAACTTCAACATCCTCATACTCCGTTCCATCAATAGTCAAGTTGACGAATAACTCATCATCGTAGTATTTTTCGCTTGCCATAATAATTTATGTTATACTTTTATGTTATACTCCATCACCGTACTATTCTGAATATCACACAACTCGTCAGAAAGTCTTAGAATTATATCATGATGCTCAAGATCTGTTTTATAGAACTGAGGGATACCATCATAACCAATAATAGTCCCGATAATATTACCTGTAACAGCCCCCGTACTATCACTATCGCCACCGTGATTGACAGAAGCAATAACAGCCTTCTCAAAATCATTAAAATAGCGATGAGTACAATAAATAGCAATCGCCAATGTTTCCTCTGCCACCCATCCACCACCTAGATACTCCATGATGTTAACATAGTCAGGTTGGTCATTTTTTGAAAGTTCCATAGCCATGCCAACAAGATTTTCCATTGCTCTCAAAGAAGTCTTAGAAACAGTATAAAGTCCTTTTATCTGTTCCATACCCTCATGGATATAGGTTTCAAATTTGGAACAACTAGGCATTTCATCTTGCACTAGACGATAGATGATATGAGCCATCAAAGCTGCAGGAATATATCCTAAGGGATGGTGATGGGTAAGTTGAGCCGCATCGCCAGCTAATTGGTCTGCATCAACAATACCCATTCTATTGTTTACTGCTGCAAACAATGGAATGGGAGCGATGCGCATAACGCCACCACATCCTTTGCTGTTATTTATTGGAGTCCTCTTTTTCGCTATGCCCTTTAGACTTGTTAGACAAGTATTGCCAGGAGCCCGGCGAACATTCATCTCTGGAATGCATGTAATCCAGCACTTGGGGGCTGTCTCAAGAATATAATCACTATCCTGAGTAGTTAGCCACTCTAAATAGGCTTCCTTTATACTATTCAACAATGGTTCGTTATTTTGTTGTGCATTCAGCAATCCACAGGCAGTAAACATTGTCATCTGTGTGTCATCAGAAACAATAGCCATACCAGTGTGTTCAGACTTATCCAACCAATATGGCTCCAAATCATAGCGGGTAATGCCTTGCCTACCATAACGGTTCTGTATATCTCCATAATTACAGAACTCTACAGGATACCCCAAGGCATCGCCAATGGCACCACCAATTAAAGAGCCGCGTACTTTATCTTTTATCATTTCCGACTTTACTTTATCTATGACTCACTAAATTCTCTTAACAGTATCTCGTAATTACTTTGAATGGCTAATAAAAATCACATTTTGTGTTATCAAATTGACACCATTTCTTACGCCACAATCCACTTTCTTGGTTATACCTATCACACTGCTCACACTGGGATATCTTTGCCATGTTGTTGTATTCAATTATCCGTTATAGTTCAAGGCTTTAAGATAATTAACAAATCCTGAAACAGCATAAAAAGCGCCACCACCCAGTGCTCCCCATGCTAAAATAAACTTACCGCCACCATTATTTGAAGCTTCTTGATAGGTTAAACAAGTTATTATTAAACCCACAACTAAAATAATACAACCTATAGCAAATGTCTTTATTGCAGATTTCTTCCGTTGGAGCTTCACAACTTTAACCATTGTGTCCACAATATTCGTTGAGCCTTTTTTTTGCAAGACCGTCATTAACTAAGATTTTAATCATTTCATCTCTTGACTTATCACACTGGGCTAATTGCAGACCTGCTTTTATATGTGCTCTATGATATGCATATGAAGGTATTCCATCATCATCACTGTTTTTGTTCAAATCAATATCAACTTCAGAATACAAGAGAGATTTGTCCTCCTTATTAATATAGATAGACATTCCTTCTAACAATCCAACATATCCATCGTCAAAAGGCGGTATCTCTTTCTCGGATTGCTCCTTAATTTTTAACTGTAATTCGCTCAATGCATCTAGTTCTTCTTTTGAAGCAAAGGGCGAAATGGTTTCAATATTTATACGGATTATCTTCTCTGATTTAATTCTGTTGTGTGCTAACGCATACATATAACCATTAAGCCTGCCAGCAAACCTGTTAGCAGGGAAGCCATTGATTTCGGGTGTCTGAAAATAAAGACCTCCACCATGCATTGATATCATCTCATGTGCTAGAACTGGTCCTGCCTCGGGCGAATTCAGCCACTCGCCAATCCTCTGTTTATCATCTTCAATCATAATTGTATCCATTTATACAGCATTCCTCTTTCTTGTATTATTCAATTCACCATATCCATGCACCACGTGGCTGGTTGTAATTCTCACTTCGATAATATTCAAATTTGTTTTTGAACACTAATAATTGATATGCCGACTCACTTATCACTTGTGGTTCTTTCAAGCCATAACGATAGAGTGCCAACTCATACTTATTCTTTTCAGCATCAATCCGAATCATAAAGTCTGTTTTGGTTTCAGGATGTGCCCCATAGAAGCGGTCGAAGATAGCACGAATCTCTTCATCCTCAAACCAGAAATATGCCGTATATTCCGATTTCTTGACATGCCATTTCACAGCTAACTTCTTCGGTTTTCCTGCCTCGTGGTAGTTCATCAGCCCACCATCATGCAGTTTGTTGTGAGTTCCATCGAAAAGAGAGTCCTCAATATAATTCAAGACAGGCAGAACTACAACATTTAATCTCAACTTCTCCCATATACCGTAGTTTGTGTTCCATCGCTCAAAAAGGGGAAGGTAGCGGTAGAAATACTGTTTCGAATTATTAAATGCATGATCCATATATCCTCATGATTCTACTTACCAACTCGGCAGAATAGTATTTTTAAAAAGATAATCCAATGCATCAATAGCCATATCTCCCTGCACTCTTGGCAACCGTCCTTGCATTACATCGTCAACAGTATGCATGTAATTTTGATAATTATGCCAACCACGCTGCAGTAAGCTTCTGCTTTCACATGTCAAATCGCCAATAGTGATACCTGCCTCACCTAGGCGCAGATTCCTTTGTTCTATAGCATTTTGTAACTCTAGCTGTGTGTCATTGACGTTCTGGTCTGCTATTCTATGGTTTTCTTTTGCACCTGCTATTCTACTTCTTGAAGTTTTTCTGTTTCGAATTCGATTTAATGCGCTCCGAGTTCTTGCCTGATTTCTTTGTGCTACAACTAATGCAGTTTCACTCCTTTCTACAATTCTAACAGCATTTGCAATTCGTCTAATCCTTACTACTCCTTTCACTAGACTTGCACCAGGTATGGCCCCTACGAAATTTTCTCGTGCTCTCTCACAGTATTCTTTCATCGTTTCGTAGTTCCAATTTCTTCCAGCATGTACTGCTCTTGCAATATAAATGAGTCCATTGGTCAGCGATGTTATTTCGCTTACAAGTGGTAGTGGTAACAGTCCAACCCCATCAAGAACAAGTTGAGTGGTATCGAGCCATCCGCGACTGGTATCTTCTCCAAAATATGCTTCTACACGACCATGCAGTATTTTCTGTGACGGACTGTCAATTGTTGATGTCGTGCCACCTACAGAAAATATATCGTCAGTCAAAGAAGGCGAGCCAGATGTGATGTAGGTTCTGTTGGTGATTTTCGCAGATTGAGTGTTGGAATCTGCCTGCACATGCATCTGAATGCTAACATTTCCCCTCAATGGCTGATATAGCATATAGTACTCAAAAACGCCTATATAGTCAGTCCAAATGAACCAGTCATATTTCAAATCATCGAACAGAGATGGAAGAGAAAGAATGTAAGATGCCAGTTTCTCATCAATCAGGTTCAAGCTGTTATCTTGGTCAACAATATAAGCAAAGCCATTTGCAGTGTCTTCAATAATATCAAATCCGAATATGGCAACATGAACGATGCCATTCTTGTATTTTTCCCTGTTGGCCTCAATGATTGTACAAACCTCATCAACAGCCTCCAAAATTTTACTGAGTTGTCCCTCCGCATCATTTATCTGCCCATTATCATCAATCATTAGGTCAGAGCAGTCAATAGTGACAGTCTCGTGGATTTTGTCTTCAACATTAACGGAGTCCTCACTTGTCCCCACAATATCATGCAGAACCAGTGCATCAGCCACAGTTGCTTCAATTGATTCCGTTTCCAGACTCTCTTTTTGTAGGATGGAAAAGAAAACTTTGACATAGACGTGAGCGGTTTCCATCTGTGTATCCATTTTCTCCTGCTTTTCAATAGTGCAAGCACCTATGGAAGAACTATTCATCGGCCTATGCGCATAAGATGTTTAGACGTTGTGATTTCAAATAAAAAAACTATCATTGTAAAGTAATCAAATACTTTTATCAAACTTTTTTCCAAAATGCGGATGAGGGTCAACATCTGCATAAGTTCGTTCATCCCCACTATAATCTTTACGAACTAGGGGGGATGCAGTTTTTTCAATAGGTTCATTTATTTTAGGTGATGTGTTCTCACCCATTGAAAATGGATTGTTTTTTGCATTGGGATCAACTTCGAAATCAGGTAATTTACTACTCTTTTGACCATCGGTGGAAGTTCTTTTTGTTACTTCCAATAATTTTCCTTGCCTTTGATTTGGAGCCGTGTCATATAATGTTTGTGAACACTTAGGATCATATTCAACCCCTATCCTTTTTGCCCTTATCCTTGCTAACTGTTCGCTTGAGATTTCACCTGTCCTCTCTGCAGCTTTCCCAACCTTTGCCATTTTAGTCTTTTGGGCTATCTTAACTCCATTCTTAACAATCTTTGCTCCACCAACTGCATCACCAACACCAGGTACAGCTGCAACAAGGGACATTCCTGCATCCAACCAATCTCCTCGGAGTGCGGAGATTGCAGCGTTTAATAAATCTGGAGCAGCTCCCAAAACTGGAACCATACCAGCTACATCAAGAGACATTTGGATACCATCGAGCACCTCATCGGCACTTAGCCCCTCTGTTTTAACTAGATCTTTTTCAAACTCTTCTGTTTCTCTCTTACTCAAATCTGTAGTGCCAGTGCCATTTTGTCCATCATCTACTATTCTGATAACACCACCCCATTTGCACCGGCAAATACTTGATTTCAGTAATGCAGGGATATTCTTTACCAAGTAATCATCCTTACCTTTCTCCCATGGATCCATTGTTACTGGCATACATGGCTGTGGTGTTCCATTCGCTGCCGAAACAGCAGGATTACTACATGTAGTACACAGAACGAAAGGTGGTATATTCTGGTTGGGTACAAAGTCACTGATATTTGCCATTGGTTGTCCAGTAAGATAGACCGTTCGTGACGGAAGAACGGTCAGTTTAGCAGGAGCAGTACCGCAAGAACAAACCATCATAGCACCTGAGCAAACGTATGAATCTGCCATTTTATTGAACTTTTACAACATTAGCCTTGATATCTATCTGACTACCCGCATTTAGAACTACTGAATCCTCAGCCTTCATATGATGTGTCGTAGAATATTCGAGCAACTGGTCTTTGGCCTCAGTGCGGATATTCTCAGCGGTCAACTGGAGTTTATGCTCAATCTGCTCGTCTTTATTGTCGCCAATCTTGATGAACTGATTCTCACTCACAGATAGAGAGTCATTGCGGTCAATGCTTGCTGTACGGTCATTGCCGGCATGTTCGCGGATGTCATTATCGGCAGTACGCTGCATATCATTACCTGCTGCAATGAAGATGTCATTATCCGCACTAGCATTGATATCGTGACCTGCATGCATGATAATGTCATTCTTTGCATACAACTCAATATTACCAGTAGATTCCAGTTTAATGAGTTTCTGGTCTGTGGAGAACGTTAGGATATAGTTCTCTTTCTCATTATCATAGATACGGATATAGCCATCATTACCCTCATCATGTATTTCAATGGTGTGACCATTACGTGTACGAATGGCCTTCACCTGATTGGCACTATTGCTGTTTGCCACCCAGGCACCATCAACATCACCTACACCATTATATAATGTACCCTTAACGTATGGGCGTTCTGCATTGCCGCCTTCAAAGTCAATCATCACCTCTTCACCAATCTCAGGGATGAAGCTGAATCCTTTGCCACCTCCAGCGTACGGTTGTGCCATTCGGAGCCAAGGAGTCATCATGTCATCTTCTAATTGTGCTTGCCAGTCGAACTGCACACGGATTCGTCCGAGTGCTTGTGGATCTTCATTGTCCTTTACCTTTGCACGGCAAGACATGGCAACAGGATAAATATCACTATTATTATAATAAGGTGGATAGTCACACTCTACTGATATTCCTGTGAAATGATTACTATAAACATCATCATCTGAGAAATAGTGTACCAGCTCTGTAATCAAGATCTCGTCTTGGTTTACATTACCCTTCTTACTGAAAACTGTATCGGTGATATAGTTGTCAACAATAGCCAATGTACTACCTAATTTCAACTTAGAGCAATAGGTACTGCCAGAGTAAGTAAGCATACTAGCCTTTTCGCCACGGGCTTGGGTTTTAGTAGAAACATTCAAAATTGTTTCACGTCCATCAGTATTTGCAAAGCCTCCTGAATGTAAATTCTGTAAAGTCGGTTTCGAAAAACAATCAAGAGAAGCCTGATAAACCTGCTCACTCAAAGTATTGTAAGCTTTTTGCATTTCTCCGACACCATCCTTTTGATTGGCATCGTAGGCATTGTACGATGAGGACACGTGGTTGAAAGCCACATGCTGCATCTTCAAATCAACATTATAGGAGGGAATGTCCTTGCTCGGATAGTCTAATTGAACAGACTCCCCAGTTTTCAGATTGCCAAACACAAGTGTAGTGCCGTCATTGTAGAGCCACTCTCCATAACGGCGAGCTAATCTCTGCAGGAACTGGTAATTGGTCTCGTTGTATTGTACGCAGTAGGGGATTACGTCTGTAAAACGGGAATCTATCTCCGTGTTAAGATGACTGCTATAGTCATCTACAACATCGTTCACAATTTCATTGAGCGTCTTGTCTTCGAACGATTTGCAGTTTGGATTGTCTTCAAGCAAGGCTTCCCAACTTCTCGCCTCGACATTGACAGTATATTCGCTCCCACTTCTGCTTCCTGATGCAGATACAATAACCCCCTTGAATTCTACCTCCGCAGACTTAAAGCTATCCTGACTGAAAGATAGCTTTTCAATAATGTCCGTCTGGAGGGTCAATGTGATTTCTTTTCCTATCAAATAGCCGCAGACAGCAAATGTAGTATCTTGGATGAGCTCATCAGGCCATTTTTTGTGCAACGAGAAAGACAGAGTATTTGGAATAAGGAGGCTCTGATAAAGTGAGAAATTATCAAGATGATAGTCTATACCATCAAGATTGATGTCAAACCGCCTTGAAGGGGTTCCATCAATAGATACGGATATGTCTTTGATTGATATTGACATAGCTTATCTCCAATCATTGTTTAATTCTGCCCCACCCTTGCCGATGGATATTGTTTCGGCACTTATTGTCACAGTGGTATACATCAGTTTGCTATCACTGTCGTTGAAATAGTCCCTTAGGTTTACACAATAAGCGTTTTTGAAAGCTACTGTTTTGTAACTCTGCTGATTACGCGTTGTATAGACACAAAATTTAAATGTGCCACTGTGAACCTGCGTCTTGTTGAACATCCAATTATAGAAAAACACGTCGTCATCACTTGTAGAGGGCATGACGAATGTAATTGTTCCACCATGAGGACGAGACGTTGGCTTGCCTGTTTCGTCAACACTTTGCGAGAAGTCATACGAACACTCAACTACGCCATAAACTCGCCCACCAATCTTCAATTGTCCTTGTAATGCCATAGACTCTTTTCTTACCTTATTTTATTCTTCAATACTCCAGTTATTGTCATGAACAGCATTGCCGATCTTGATAATCTTAGCTGAAATTGTGAACTCTTCAAAAAGCTTAAGTTCTTTACGACGGTCAAAAGTTTCAGAATAAGAGACCACGAAACCATCTTTGAATTCAATGGTCTTCAATTCACTGCCACTCAGAGTAGGAATCGTAATGGAACCATCCTTACTCATGTTGGTGTCACACATCCATTCTACAATGTCGGTATTACCATCTTGCGGTGTCCTTACACGAAGGGTAATCTTTCCTCCACGGGTTCTGCCTACAGGCTGCCCCTCCACGTCTGTCTGCTGCTCCAGTTCATATCGCATATATATCACTTGACGCTCAGTGATATCATCTGCATTCAATGTAACTACTTTATACTTCATATGATGCTCCTATTTATTATACTATCATTGCAGATTATCATTCCACTTCGTTGTCATCTTTCCTTTGTCTGTAGATCCAGTCAACTCTATCAAGAAGTTTTTGGCAGCAAAAAAGGGTTTGATTTCAATTTTTACATTAATATTACCCGTTGCAGCATCTTTATCAACCCCTTTGATGACATAGTTCTCATACAATTTCCCTGCTCCTTTATATTTACTAAGAAAACGTTGGAAATTGTCAATCATTTCTGATTTTACTGATGCATTCCAGATTTCGAAAGCCTTATCATTACAAAATTGCTGGATAACCTTGCTAACCCAATCGAATACACGGACGATAGGATATTCCTGAAGCTCTAAGGTTGGACCATCGTATGGTGTGCGATTGGAGAATGCCAATACTTGGCCGTCCATCTCAATTAAGGGTACCACACCCATGTCAATCAGTTTGGTCAGTTCTGCCTTGAGCAGGTTAAAGCGAACTGAAGGAGCATGACTGAGTGTACCATATTTCTTGCCAGCAATACCCTGTGAGATAGAGACGTTCTCCACGTCGGTCATCTTGCCAGCTATAGCGCCAGAAGGCGGAATGTATAGATCATCATCCTCGGTGGATAGTTCAGAACGACGTCGTCCAAGAATATAGTTACAGGCTACCACTACACTCGAATTGTCACGATGTGAACGTTGCAAATTTGACTTATCTAAACGAAACAGTAAATCCTCATAATTTAGACTATCCTCAAAATCCGTTATCAAAAGCGCCTTACTCTTATGGGCAACCGCAGCCCAATCCTGTATTTGCTGAGAAGAGCCAACATAACCAGGCATCACAAATAATGAATAACTGTCTTTCAGATCCAGACTATCATATTTGTCATACAGTTCTTTGGCAACAGCCTTTGAACCAGGAGTTCCCATATCCTCTAAATCTTTTTTACTGACATTCATCAGACTCAGAAAATTGACCTTCTCAACATTCGCATTTTCAAAAAACGTATCTAATACCCGATAAGACTTCTCTAACTCTTTGATTTCCTCACGTACTGTAAACAGATTATCACTGATACAGCGTTCAACCTTCCTATTTTCTTGAGTACAATAATCAATAAGATGATCTATATCTTCGTAATTCTTTTCCAAGAAATCTATCCATAAGTCTAAAGTCTTGGACAATCTTTTGCGACTATCTTTATATAAGGGATCTTTTATAAATATATCATGGGCTGCTTTCCGACGAGGATCCAAGTTTTCGGTTTCACGAATAAGAGATTTGACGAGTCGCATACCTCCATAACGATCGAGTTTCGCAAGATAATCTTCCAAATTAAAAGGACGCTCCTCAAGTTCCCGTTCCATATAGACAGGAGATGTATCCGTCTTCTTTTCCATATTATACTGATCTGTATCCATAGCGCCAACAAACTATTTCATTCTGCCAATTCTGATTTCATCATCTTCAGAGCCTCCTTCAAGGCCTTCTTTCCTTCTGGATCACTCAACAACCTTCGCAACTCACGATTACATTCCAAAAGACGGATAATAGAATAGTATGTATCCTTCTTATACAGGCTATTACTGAGCGTTTCGCTCTGCATAATCAGTTTTTCATCATCAAAATCACTTATACAGGAGAAATGAAAATCCTCATAGAAGCCATCTCCGTCTTCGTTCGAAAGGAAAATTCTCTCTATACAAGGTCGATAATGATCAAACACATCATCGATGGTTGTTGGACTGTAAACAGCTCTCTCATCAGAAGTATCAGGAGCATTTCCTGTTAACTGATCTACATACAAAACTTTGTTTTGAGGGAAATATAGAGAAATGCCACCATCTTTCCCTAATTCGTTGACTTTGGTTATAACTGTTTTTTGCGGCATATTATATAGATTCGATTATTCTCCGTTTTCTTTGTTGATTTTCTCCAAAAATGCTGTTGGAACATATGCGGTAGCAATGATACCCAATCCTTTGAAATTGACAGCAACTCGCTGTTGTCCAGCAATACGAGTAACTCTTCCTTCCACTCCTTTAAAGGAGCCATCAACCACTCTGACCAATTCACCTTGTTTAAAAGTGCATTTAGAAGCCTCTATAAAAACGAGATGCTCGTTATGATTCTTAGTTTCAATAATAAATTTAGCCATTTCATCATTTGAGATTGTTAACGGCGGATTTTTCTGATTCTCGTCTAATTCAAAATGATTATAATAAAAACTAAGAAATGAAAGTGCAGGAGTTGCATACACATACTTTTCTGCCTTTTCTTTCGTCATATAGGCAAAAAGAAGATTTGGGATTAATGGAATTAAAATTCTTTTTCTCTTCCCATGGATGCTCTTATAAGCATATCGTTTGGCTATATAAGTATAGGTATTATCTTCGATAAGTAAGTCAGAAGCTTTGTCAACCCTTCCATAAGAAGCCCTAAATACATACCATTGTTTAGTTTCCTGATGTTCATACCTTACCGACACCCCAGTTTTTGAGCTTTTAGCTTCGGGGTAGGCATCAGGGGCAAGTCTGGTGCTAGAGGAATTCATCTCGCCTCGTCGAGCTTTCACATTAGACAATGTGCTCATATCGGACCTTTGCGTATGTATGTCGGTTCGACACGGTACACAAAAAAGCGTGGAATCGTCCTGTTGTCTATTCCACGTATCGAGGCTCTAGCATAACCTATTGTTGTTGAACAGACAACGTTAGAGCCCACGCCGATATGAATATAGTACCCAATGCCCAATAGGTACACCTTTAAAATAGTGATACCCGGCAAAGGGATGCGTATAAACACATCCCGAGGACATCTACCGATGCTTTGTTCTAGACAACAATTTTTATCGTCGATTTGCTAGATTTCCGATACGTCTAAGAACAGAGCGCTTGTAAACGCCTTTTTATGTAATGATCCTCTTTCCCACCTCAATGCCCGCTTTGTCAGACTTCACCATTGCAGGAGTTGTCTTCCTCAGCTCGGCGTAGGCTGTCATTTACACTGTAAGCGATAACAGACACGTCTGTTGTATGCCCAAAGAGTCCTGACTTCAAGAATCGGGTGTAAAGATACTATTTTTCTGGGAATTAGAGAAAAGAAAATATAAAAAAAATAAAAATAGTGGTCTTTTTTGTTGTTTTGAATACAAAACTGGGATAAAACTATTACTGTTCTTAACATTTTCAAAAATAAAGATAATGGCACAAACAGATTAAACATGTTGGATATTAAGATCACACTTATGTAGTTTGAGAGCTACCACAAGTACTTCGGCAAAGGGGTCATAAAAAGCCCCCATCGCATCGCTGCGATGAGGGCAAAGTAGACCTATAACTAAAAACCTAAAACAACTTATGCGATATCAATCTGGCGTGAGAGCTTCACTTTCTCTTCTACGAGTTTCGGGAGCTCTACGGTGAGGACACCGTGTTCAACCTTAGCGGAGATTTCCTCCTTCTTCACATCGTCTGGCAGAATCAAAGTCTGCTCGAACTTTGAGTAAGAGAACTCACGACGCAGATAGCGGGTGTTCTTGTCTTCCTCCTTCTTTTCATTCTTACTCTCCATCTTGATGATCAGGTTGCCCTCATCATTGATATGCACATTGAAGTCCTCCTTCTTCATACCCGGTGCAGCGAGTTCTACGGTATAAGCCTTGTCGCTTTCTTTCACATTGATGGCAGGTGCCGTGCAGTTTGCCTTCGGCATAAAGTCTGTATCAAACAGATCATTGAACACACTGGGAATCCAACTGTTACTTCTCATTACTGGCATCATAATTTTTACCTCCTAATTATATTTTTATAATGTTAAACAAAATATTAATAACCACCATTCATTTGCGCGGTCAATAACTCTTAGGCAAAGAGCGTGCCAGATGTTCATACCACCCTCTGCCCCCTCCTACTTAGGAGGGGAATAGGAAAGGGGATGTTTTTTCCCGCGTTTGCAGGAAAAAACACTCACTTTATAGGAATATAGTTACATTCCTATATGTCAATCTGTCGCGATTGCACGACAAATTGTCAGAGCATCACCTACGGAGGCTACAGGAGAAATCACCACAGAGCGTTTACCATTAGCCTCACGGAAGTTGCATCGGCGTGGATGATTCGAAACATAATTAAGTATTCTGCCGAAGGCTTCACTCTGGAAGTAAGGACTATCAGGATTGCTGACGAAATAGAGGTACATATGACCTTGTTTCAGCATGATCTTCTCGATACCCAACTGCTTACCATACACACGGAGAGGTACCACACGGATCAGTTCTTCTGCCACATCGGGAATCTCGCCAAAGCGGTCAATCAGGCGTTTGCGATAGGCTTCGAGATCTTTGTCGAGATGGTTGCTACCAGCCAGATTATCGAGTTCGCGATAGAGCAGCATACGTTCGGAGTCGCTGGGGACATACTGTTCAGGGAAGTACATCTCGATATCGGATTCGAGGGCACAATCATCAACGAAGTCTGTGGCATTTAAAACAGTCGGATCGACTGTTTTAAATGCTGGTTCCTCGTTCTTCAGTTCCGCCATCGCCTGATTGAGGATTTTCTGATAAGTCTCATAGCCGAGATCGGAGATGAAACCGCTCTGTTCGGAACCCAACAGATTACCTGCACCACGGATATCAAGATCCTGCATGGCGATGTTGATTCCAGAACCCAGATCGGAGAAATTCTCCAAGGCCTCCAGACGGCGACGGCTATCAGCAGGAAGATCTGCCAGAGGCGGTGCCAGGAGATAGCAGAAAGCCTTTCGATTACCACGTCCCACGCGACCTCGCATCTGATGAAGGTCTGAGAGTCCGAAATTATGAGCCGCATTGATAATAATCGTGTTGGCATTAGGGATATCGATACCATTCTCGACGATGGTCGTCGAGAGCAGCACGTCGTAGTCGTAGTTGGAGAAGTCGAGGATGATCTTCTCGAGTTCCTCAGGTTTCATCTGTCCATGTCCGATAGCCACACGGGCATCAGGGATATATTTATGAATCATCTCCGCGATGTGGGTGAGATCGCTGATACGATTATTCACAAAGTAGATCTGTCCGTTGCGCGACATCTCGAAGTTGATGGCATCGGTGATGATCTCCGCGCCGAAGGTATGGATCTCCGTCTGGATGGGATAGCGGTTGGGCGGCGGTGTCTGGATAACACTGAGGTCACGGGCTCCGACGAGTGAGAACTGGAGGGTACGGGGGATTGGCGTAGCCGACATCGTGAGGGTATCGACATTCGACTTGAGCTGGCGTAGTTTCTCTTTCGTGGAGACACCAAACTTCTGTTCCTCGTCGATGATGAGCAGTCCGAGATCCTTGAACTTGACAGACTTGCTGATGATCTTATGGGTACCTATTAATATATCCACCCTACCCTCAGCCAGATCCTTCAGGATGGCGGTAGTCTGTTTGGTGCTGCGAGCACGCGTGAGATATTCCACCCGCACAGGCATATCCTTCAGTCTGCCCGTGAACGTACGGAAGTGCTGATAGGCAAGCACTGTAGTTGGTACTAATACCGCCACCTGCTTGCCATCGGTAGCAGCCTTGAAGGCAGCACGGACAGCCACCTCCGTCTTGCCAAAGCCCACATCACCGCACACCAGACGGTCCATCGGCTTGGCCATCTCCATATCGGCCTTCACATCCTGCGTGGCCTTAAGTTGGTCTGGGGTATCCTCATAAAGGAAACTGGCCTCAAGTTCATGTTGCAGATAGGTGTCGTGACTGAAGGCGAAACCTTTCTCACGACGGCGTTTCGCGTAGAGCTTGATGAGGTCGCGGGCGATATCCTTGATATGCTTCTTGGTGCGTTCCTTCATGCGCTCCCACTGGCCTGTGCCTAAGGTAGAGAGCCGAGGACCCTCGCCACCATCCTGCGACTTGTATTTAGACACCTTATATAAAGAGTGGATCGATACGTAGATGCTGTCGCCATGCTGGTAGGTGATCTTGATCATCTCCTGATAGGAGGATTCACCCTTCGGGGTGG
>Ga0256407_10001923_pt1 | contig 41398 bp, 19 predicted proteins | sample RumenRJG_04DNA_FD_193489 | JGI IMG/M metagenome (GOLD analysis project Ga0256407, IMG submission 193489) | Bovine rumen microbial communities from Lethbridge, Alberta, Canada - RJG_04 | ecosystem: Host-associated > Mammals > Digestive system > Stomach > Rumen | place: Canada: Alberta... | reverse complement strand
AAAGAATAAACTTTATTAATTAATTATTATTCAATTTTAAAATTCTCCAAAAAAAAATTATAATCATATTTTTACTTTTATAAAATCAAATTTTTACTTAATATATTTTGAGAAATGATTGATTAAATGTATAATATAAAAATTAATTTCAAGTTAATATTATTAAGATATTTTTAAAAGGTTATAATTATAAACTAAATACTAAAATAAAAAAAAAAGTTATTGAAAATAATTTTGGATAAATAAAAAGAAAAAAATAATATATATACATTCCTTCATTAAAATAAAAAAAAATAAATATTTCTCTTTCTAAAATAAAACGCTAATATTAAAAAAAAAACAAATAAAAAAAAAAATTAAAATGAAAACCATCTTAATTCTTCTTTTAATCACCACAACACTCCAAATAAAAAAAGAAATGAGTAAAAAAATTAAAAAAACCCAAAAAACAAAAGTAACATACTCCAATACAGTAACAATTGATTCAGTAACATTTACAGATAATTGTTACGCATTATCAGAAGGATACACTTTTACATTAGACATAACTCAAACATCATCAAATTACCCAATATCACTAAAAGACGTAATTTATTTAGAATCAGTTGATAATTCAGCAAATGATATTTCATGTACTTGTACAGGAAAAGCAGGTACAAATACATTAGAATGTGTTTTAGATGAAGATCCTTCAACTACTAAATTAAATAATAAAGAATTTAGAGTTAAAGCAATTAAAAGTGATACTACTTTTTCTTGTTATGCTAGTGGAAGTACTAATAAGGATACTTGCTTGTTAAAAGCTTTTGATTATGATGATACTATTACTTATCATAATTTATATGATATTTTATCTAGTGAACAAAATCATACTTATTCAATTGATTATACTGTTAAAAATGAAGGAGATATTTATGTTAAGTTTGATACTTTTATAATGGGAGAAGGTCCTAGTGTTACTTTAGATGGGACTGAAATTAAGTATTGTGATGAAATTGCTTATAGTGATAATGAAGATGAAGGTGAATATATTGTTTGTACTGTTAAACAATCACAATTTCCTGTTGTTGATTATGAAACATATACTGTTATTGTTGAAAATCAATGTGGGTATGAAGAGTATCCTGGAATTAAAGTTGCTATTATAAATAGTAAAAGTTCTTCTAATGCTTTGAAAATTGGTTTAAGTTTATTGTTTGTTTTGATGTTGTTTTAAATAATAAAATAAATGGATTTATAATTTTTATTGAATTTTAAAAGAATATATATATTCTTTTTTTAAGTTTAATATATTATATAATGGGAAATAATATTAAAAAATTAAAGAAAAAATAAAAAAATATCAATAAATTTTTCTTATAAATGGGATGTACATGTATCAGTACTAATAATACAAAAAAAACACGTGGTAGAATATTAACAAATAACTCAGAACCAGTAATAGAAAATAAAAAAAATACAAAAATACTAAATCCAGATGAAAAATTTAAAAAAAATTTAAATCCAAACAGTATAATAGAAAATCAAACAAACACAACAATATTAAAAGCAATAAATCAAATAAATGGTGACGCAATAAGAATATCAAACAATAAAAATTGTATAATAATAATAATGGATGCATCATCATCAGTAACAATACAAGATTGTAAAAAATGTTCAATTTTCATAGCACCATGTTCATCATCAATTTTAATGAGAAATAGTAAACAAATAAATTTAATAAGTATTTCTCAACAATTAAGAATAACAAATGTAAATGAAAGTAATTTATTTATTTTTTCTATGACTTCACCTGCGATTGAAAATTGTAGTGATATTAAATTAGGAATGTTTTGTGTTCAATTTGTTGAATTATCTGAAATGTTAAAAAATAGTAAAATTAATATTTGGGAAAATCACTGGAGTCAATTTCATATTTTTGGACATGAAAATAATATTTCTTTTGCTGATGAAAATACTAAAAAAGAAGTTATTGATATGTTTTTACCTGGGTTTAATAATAATTGTTATGTTAATTTTGATCAATATCAATTTATTCCTTATACTTTTGGAAGGGCTGTTCAGTTAAAAAATTATTTTAATTTTTTATTGATCTTTAAAAGTGAAGATGCTTCTGAAGATGAAATTATTAAATTTTTAAATCCTGATGATTTAAAGGAAAATGAATCTAAATGTATTTGTACTAAAATTGTTAAATCTAATTCAAATGAATTTAATCAAGTTTGTGAATTAGCTAATAATGCTAATAATAAAGAATTATTTTATTTTTTAAATAAAAGAAATTTAAATAAAAGAAAATCTTTGGCTGTTTTTGATAATAATAATTTTGATATGGGTTCTATAAATGAAAAAGTTGGAAATATTAATAATCTAGAAAAAGGTGATTTATTATTTATTTGGTTTGGTTATGATTCTGATGATTTAAGTACTTTTAATGATTATTTAGGAGGAGTTTTTGAAGAAGGATATTATGCTTTAATTACAAATAAAGATGTTAATTTAGATGAGAATACTTTTCTTATTAAATTAATGAATTTATATGAAATGAAATAATTAAGATTTTTTTGTTAATTTTATCATCATAATATATTATTCAATTTATTGTTATTTTAATATTTATTTTTATTTATAAGGAAAATAAATATAAAAAAAATGAATAAAAAAAAAAATAAATAAAAACATGAAAATTTATTTATATCTACGTAAAAAAATAATAAAAAAAAAAATAAAAAAACATTATTATATAAACAAAATAAAAAAAATATTAAAAAATGGAAGAACAACAAAACAAAAAATTTTTCAAATGCAACTTCCCAGGTTGTGATATGATATTTACAAAAAAATGTGTTCTCCGTGACCATCAAATGGCTCATAAACAAGAAAAACCATTTAAATGTGAAATATGCGGAAAGCAATTTACTCAAAGAGGTAATTTAAAAACCCATCAAAAATCTCATACAACTCATGAAGGGTTTCGTTGTACATTTGAAGGTTGTGGTAAAACTTTTGTTACAAATTCATATTTAAAAATTCATATGAAATCACATATTGGATTAAAAGAATGTGTTTGTACTTATCCAGGTTGTGGTAAAAAATTTTATCATAGAGGAAATTTAAAGTATCATGAAAATAAAAAACATCCTGATATGAAAAAAGAATTTCCTTATGAATGCTCTCATTCAAAATGTAATTTGAAATTTAAAACTATTGAAGAAAAAATGAAACATCATTATGAAGCTGAACCTAGTTGTAAAGTTGAGAAAAATAATTTAATTGATTTATTTTGTGATATGGTTAATGTTATTAAAAGTTCTGGGGATGTTCAAGCTGTGGAACAGTTAAATAAATGTTATCAAGATATTTTTCAGAAAATTAATGGAAAGGATATTTTTATTGAGGGAATTGAGAAAAATAATATTAATTTTCCTATTGGGTTAAATGAGAATAATTAATGGTTTTTTTTAGCTTTTTTTTTGGTTTATTATGTTTTTTTAGAATTTTTAATATGGTTTTATTTTGTTTTTTTAGCCATTAAAAATAATTTTGATATGTTTTTAATTAAATCATTTTTATATATATTTGAATTTGGAATTGTAAATTATTATTTTATTAGATATGAATGAAAAAAAAAAATTTTAAAACAAATATGTTTAAATAAAATCTTATTTAAGTTATAATTCGTTATGATTAAAACTTCATAATTAAAAACAATAAAAAGTATTTTATATTGATATATTTATTTATATTTTTTATTTGTTACTTTTATTTTTGTTTTTAAGTTTTGCTCTTTCTTTTTTTTCATCATTTTTAAACGCAATTTGATGTTTTTTTAAATTAAATTTACAATAATCTTTATAAATTTCGACTTCTTTAACTAAATTAACTAATATAATGATTGAAGGTAAAACTACGAAATTAATAAAACCAATCATAGCTTTATTAACATTAGTACTTTCTCTATCACAAAACATAGAAACAGTTAAACCTTTTTCTTTTTCTAAATCACCTTGAATAAAAAATTCATCATAAACTCTTTTAGTCCAAAGTGAAGAAATTTTATCAGGTTTAGCAGGATTTGAAATATCAGAACCATGAATAATCATATTTAAAATACATTGTTGATTTTCATATAATTTCCCTAAATCATCTTCATTATTATCTTCAAAAATTTTTTCAAAATTTTTTCCTTTTTCAATATCATAATTTTCAATTTTAATTTTAACAGCAGAAAGTACTTTTTGATGATTAGCCATATCAGTTGATAAAATACAATCAATCATTCTTCTTCTACAAATTCTATATTCTTCAGGAGAAAAATTAATAAATAAATTAGTTTCTTTAATTTGTAAAACTTTAAAAGTTTGACTAACATGATAATTTTCTAATACACTTATATCATTATATCTCATTGCATATTTAGTCTTTGCATTAATTTGATATAAATTATTTTGACCAGGATGTTTAAAATCATGACATAAACATGCTATTAATAAACTAAATGTATCTAATTGTCCTAATTTCATTTTTTTTATTAATTTACCTTGATTTAAAATTGTATATGATGTTTGCATAACGTCACCTGCATGTAAGTCATTATGATATATTGCATTTTTTCTATTGTATCCTGAGATTATTTTTTCTATGAAATTTTTAAATATTGATTTTGGGATTATTTCATTTTCTAATATTTCAAAGGGAGATAATATTTCATTTGCTATATATATTGATGTTCTTTTTTCAAGGACTTCATTTAATTCAAAAATATTAAATTCAGGTGTATTTATTTTTTTCATTTGTTCATTTAATGTTAATATTATTGAAGGTGATATTAATTCATTTAATCTTGTATTTCTTCTTAAATTTTGTAAATTATTATTTTCATCATTTCTATTTCTTTTTGAATATCCTGATTTATTTATTCTAGAAACTTTTCTTATTTTTTTATAATCATTTTCTTTTTGTGTATTACCTTCAATTTCAGAATATTTAATTAAATAAGCAATATCATCTTTTTGTTTTGATTTCCAATGCTTTTGAATAATATTAGTATCTAAATCATATAAATTTTCTTGAGTAATAACATTAATTATCCAATTTAAATCAGAAATTCCTTCTTTATCATTATTTAACCAATTTTGATTTCTTAATCTTTTTAATCTTGAAATTATTACTTCACTTGTAGTTGCAACTGCATTATTCATTTCTATAAAAAATATATCAATTTCACTATTAATTTTTGCATCTATTGAATTTCTTTTTATTACTTCTTCTAAAAAAACATTAGTTGGAATTTGTCCTAATTTTTTTTTATCAATTAAATTAAATATTATTTTTGCATTTTCCAATTTTATTGTTTCTGAATTAAAAGAATTTAAATTTTTAATTAATTCTTCTATATCTGATATTTTAATTGAATCTTTCGTTAAATTAAATTTATTTATTAAATAATTTTTTTTCCTATCAATGTTATTTCTTGGTGATTCTGGTTCTTTTTCTGGTAGAGAAAATTTTGTTTTTTTTTTCATTTTATTTTATTATTTATTGATTTACCTCAGTTTTTTGAAAAATATTTAATAATATATAATTATTTTATAAATAATTATTATAATTCATTTTATAAATATTCTATTATTAAAAAACAATTAAATTATTTTCAATAATCTATATAATAATACAATATTTAAAATATAAAATATTATTTCAAAATGAAACTAGCAATTAAAATCGTACAATAATATACCTTACAATATGAAAAACAAAAAATTATTATTTTTTTCTTTTAATTAAACATCATTAGTTGATCCAGTAGAAGAAACTTCACATTTCAAATCAATTTTTTTAGCATAATTTAAAGCTTCCTTAGCATTCCATCTATTTTTAGGATCTTTTTCTAACATTTTCATGCATAATACTTTTAATTGTTTATTATTAATAATAGTAAAATTAATATCTTTAGTTAATTCTTCATTATCCATTTCATCTTCATTTTCAGTTGAAAAAGGTTGATATCCAGTTAATAAATTAAATAATATAACTCCAACTGACCAAATATCACATTTACAATTATATTTTCTTCTTAATAAAATTTCAGGTGCATTATAAATTGGAGTTCCTAAATGTTCATTCATTAAACCATCTTCTGGTATTTTACAAGAAAAACCAAAATCACTTAATTTAATAATTGGTTTTTTTTTCTCATTAAAAATAATTAAAAAATTCTCTAATTTTAAATCTCTATGAGCAATTTTTTTTACATTATGTAAATAATTAACAGTTTCTAATATTTGAATAATAATATTTAAAGCTTCATTATCATTAACTTTATGTTCAGGTAAATTTGATAAATATTCTAATAAATCTCCTCCATTAATATATTCTAAAATAAAAGATATTGTTTTTAAATCTTCATAAATTTCATAACATTTTGTAATATGAGGATGATTTAAACTTAAACTTAATTCACATTCTGATTTAATATTTTCAATATTATAAATATAAGATTTATTAACTGTTTTAATTGCATATTCTTTTTTACCAAATTTATCCTTTGCTAAAGATACTATCCCACTTGCTCCTCTTCCTAAATATTCTTGGGTTATGATATATTTATTTTCTATTTTTCCTTTTGTTACTAAATTTTGAGGGAGGAAAAAATCTGGTATTTTATTATATTTATTTGATATTTGATTTCTTCTTATATTTTCTTTTTCATTTATTGTGTTACAAGCACCCATGTTTTAAATTATAAATGATAATTTATTTTAAATTTATATATATTAAGTTTTTCAATATTTTGATAAAATATTATTATATTTTATATTAAACATTTTTAATGAAGACTCGTTTTAATTTGAATATTTACAATAAATATTTTTTTCATTTAAGTAATCATTGATTGATAATTGTTTAAAACATTCATGAATATCTTTTATTATTCCTATGATGTCATTAAAAAATTAAAAAAAATTAATTGACGTCATAAAATTATATTTTTCTAAGTAAATTTTATACAAGAAGAAAAAAACTATTATTAATTATAATCAATTTTGATTTAAAAATAAAAAATTATTTTTATTGTAAAAATTAATTTTTATCATTTAATAATTAATTTATAAAAATATAACATATTAAATGTCAGAATCATGCTTAACAGAAATTTCATCAGGAGAAGAAACTGATTTTTCTATAAAAAAAAAAAATCAAATAAAATAAATTCAAATGAAAAAATATTAAATTCAATTATAAAAATATTAAATCAATTATTAGAAGAAAATAAAAAATTACCAAATTACAAAAATATATTAAAGAATCAATCAAAAAGTAGTTTTTCATTAAAAAAAATTCCCAAGATTGATATTGAAAGTTTTTTAAAAAGAATAAATAAATATTGCGAACCTGAAAGATCAACTTTAATTTTATCATTAATTTATATTGATAAATTATGTATTAATGGAGATATTGTTATATCAGAATATAATATTCATAGAATTTTACTTACTAGTATTTTTATTAGTCTTAAATATAATGAAGATATTTTATTTTCAACAAAATATTATTCAAAAATTTTTGGAATTAATATTAAAGAATTAACACTTTTAGAAACTACTTTTCTTGAGGCTATTAATTTTAATGCTTTCGTTAGTAATGATGTATATGAACAATATTCAAATTATTTAAAAAAACAATAATCAAAAAATTCTTTTAATGTTTTTTAATTTATTGAAGATTAATTTTTAATAATTAAAATTATTTGTAATTTTTATATTAATGTTGGTAATATTCTTAATTGTTCTTATTTACTTTTAATAAGGGGAAATAAAATTTTTTTTGAATAATGTGGATTGAAAAAAAAGTAATTTAGTAATTTTATTTATATAAAAAATTATAAATTAATTTCTGAATAATATAGATAATACATATTTAGATTTAATAATATCTATAAATATTGTTTTATAGAAAACATATAAATAATTCTTATTATTATTTTTCTTGTAATTAAATAATATTCATTATCCTTATTATAAGATATGATTTGCATTTATTAAAAAATAATTAAATAAAATTATTATTTCAACAATCAAAAAAATTCTCTTTTAAAAGTAATAAATAAAATATTAAATCAAATGAGGATTTATTTGTATTTCTTGGATATATTCTTTTTTTTGAATAATTTTCTTTAATTGATAAAATTAGAATATTTATATTAAAGATTAAAATAAAAATTTAAAATAATCAAAATATTAAATTTAAATAATATAATAAAAATAAAAATAAATCAAAATGGAATCTTTTTCAAATGATATTTTATTAAGCGAAGAATCAGATAATAGTTCTTATTCTTCATCATCATATAATCCAAATATAAATTATTCACAACCAATTAAATGTAAATTAAATATAGATGATTCATCTTGGACAATAGAAGAAGAATATATTTTTTTTCAAGGACATTTTCTAATAGGAAATAAATGGACTTTTTTAAGTAAATTATTTCCAGAAAAAGTTCCAAAACAAATGAAAAATCATTTTTATTCTTCAATTGTTAAAACATTAAGAAAAGTTGTTAGAAATAAATTTGATTTAAATATAAAAGATATTATAGTTAGTTATTATTCACTTATTTACATAAAACAATTATTAAAAAATCAAGAAAATTATTTTATTTCTAAGAATGAAGAAGATGAAAAAAATAAAAATGTAACATTGAAAAAACTTATTATAAATAATAATATTAATTGTGAAACAATAAATAAATATCAAAATAAGTTTGAAGAGACAGTAAAAAAACAAATAAAGAAATTATATAAACTAAATATCGATATTTCAAATTTGGATTTGAATTATATTTTTAAAATAATTACAAAAACTGAAATATTGATAAAATCTTTTAAATGTTTAAACTGGAAAAATTTAAATAATGATGATGATGTATTGAAAATTATTGATTTTATCAAAAACAATTATAATAAATAATCAAGTAAATGTAATTATTTTTATAAATTTTGGATGTAGAATAAAGAAAAATAGGAACTTGGTATTTAATTAATAAAAGTTCTTATTATTCTTTTGTATAATAAGTATTATTATAAATTTCCAAATGTCAAAACTGATGATATTATTTTTGTAATTTATAGAAAAAATGTATTAATTAAATTGTTTCTTTATAGTTTAGTTGATTGATTAAATATTTTGGATAAAAACAATGGCTATTTTTTTATAAATAATAATATTCCATTTAATAATATATTATGTATAAATGTTTATTAATAAAATTTAAAAAAAAAATAAAAAAATATTTAAAAAAAAAAAAAGATAACAAAAGTAAATAAATACAAAAAACTTTCAAAAATAGGAGAAGGAACATATGGTGTTGTATACAAAGCAGAAGACATTCAAAAAAAACGTATAGTAGCATTAAAAAAAATAAGATTAAAACCTGAAGAAGAAGGAATTCCCTCAACAGCAATTCGTGAAATATCTTTATTAAAAGAATGTAAACAAGAAAATATAATTCATTTAATCGATGTCATCCATACAAATACAAAACTAACATTAATATTTGAATATTGTGAAACAGACTTAAAAAAAATAATGGATTCAAACAATGAAAGTATAAACAAAAAAATTCCTCTTCCTAAAACAAAAAATTATTTTTATCAAATTTTAAAAGGTTTAAATTACCTTCATAAAAATAAAATAATCCATCGTGATTTAAAACCTCAAAATTTATTAATAAATTCAAATCAAAAATTAAAAATATGTGATTTTGGTTTAGCTCGTGGATTCGGAGTACCAGTAAAAACATTTACAAATGAAGTAGTAACTCTATGGTATCGTCCTCCAGATATTTTATTAGGAAGTAAAATTTATGATGTTTCATGTGATATTTGGAGTGCTGGTTGCATATTTGGTGAAATGTTATTAGGACATCCTATTTTTTGTGGGAAGAATGAAAGTGAACAATGTGAAAAAATTTTTGAAATTATTGGTACTCCTGATGAAGAAGAATTTAATTGGCTTAAAGAATCTCCTGAGTGGAATACTGGAAATAATGGTGATGGATTTGCTAAAGTTGATAGGAAAAATTTTAAAGAGTTTTTTAAGGAAATTCAAGATGATTTAGCTATTGATGTTTTAGATAAAATTTTGGTTTTTGATCCTGAAAAAAGAGCTAGGTGTGAAGAGTTATTGGAACATGAATATTTTAGAGATGTAAAGGAGGATTAGTTTTTTATTTTTATTTAGTTTTTTTATAATATTATTAATTATTTTTTATTTTTTTCATTTTTTTTATATATGTTTTTATTTTTACATCTTTTTTTAAAAATAAATTAAAATATTTTTTTTAAATAATGGCAAGCAATAATTTGAGTATTAGATCTACTAATTCAAAATTACGTTTATCAAAAGGACATAATAGACATAAAGATTCTGCAATATTAAAAACTGATTCAAATATTAATGCATACTCACAACATTATGAACATATTTGGACTAATAAATGTCCAGGAGGAAGAAAATGTAAAAATTATGAAACAATTATTCAATTAGAATTCCAAATTAAAAGACTAACAAAAACAATTGAACAATTAAATAAAATAAATAATTATTTTTCTTTTAATGTAAGTCAAAAAGAATTTATGTATAAACAAATGCTAAAAGAAAATGAAAAAATTCAAAATGATATGTACACACAATATCTTACAAATTCCTTTAATAATAGACTCAAAAAAAATATAATCATAGATAATCAAAAACAAAGTAATACAATTCAAACAACAAAATCATTTAATTTTAATAATATATATGATGATTTATTCGATTATGATGATGAGTATTCAGAATCTGAAAATCATGAAGATGAAGAAAAAGAATTATTAAAATCAAAACTAGAAAAAAAACCATTAAGAACATTTAAAAGATTACAAACAATGAATGTAAGACATAGAAAAGCAGAAATTGAAGTAGATAATAATAATAAAATGGAATCTACAAAAATTATGCCTTCAATTAACTTAAATTTTGGTTCAAGAAAACAAGTAAAAGGAAAAACAAAAAAAGTACAAATTAAAATAAGTTCAGATAAATTTGATATAATTGGTAATATTGATGAAGAAGAAGAAAACAGAAGAGAAAAAGAAAAAAGAGAAAAAGAAGAAGAAGAAAGAAGAAAAAAAGAAGAAGAAAAGAAAAAAAAAGAAGATGAAAAAATGAGAAAAAAACATTTTTTAAAAAACCCATATGCCGAAATTGTAGCATTAAGTCAAAGAACTCAAAAGCATAATTTACAAAATTCAACAGGTATATCATTTCTAGCATTAACAGACGAAGCCTTATTAGAAATGATAAAAAACCAAAATATAAATCAATTATATAAAATAACATTAGATGATGGAATTTTTTTAAATGAATTTCATTTAAGTGATAAAGACACAATGAATAGATATTGTGATATAATAGGAACTTTAGTAAAAGATTTTATTTGTTCAATTACTTTAATTCATAGAATAAAATCTTTTTTACAAGCAACTGTTGCTTTAGTTGGTTGTGTTGAACAAGGAGATTCAAATAATACTTTAATTAAAAATACTTGTAAAATATTAAATTGTGAAAGAGCATCATTATTTATTCATGATAGAATTACTGATATGTTAGTTGTTCATTCTGCAGAAGGTTTAAAAAGAAATGAAATTAAAGTTCCTAAAAATAAAGGTATTGTTGGTTCTGTTTTTATGAATGGTGAAAAATTAAAAATTGATAATGCTTATCAAGATGAGAGATTTAATAAAGAAGTTGATAAAAAAACTGGTTTTAAAACTAGGAATATTATGTGTTATCCTTTAATTGATAATGATGGTGATATTTTTGGTGCTATTCAAGCTATTAATAAAATAGGTGGAAAAGATGCTACTTTTGATAATAATGATGAGGAATTATTATCTATTTTTTCAAGACAAGCTAGTGCTATTTTAAAAAATGAAATTAATAAAACTGAATATTATGTTCAAATTAATAGATTAAAAAGTATTAATTCTTATTCAGTAAGAATTCATGATTATTGTAATATTAAAAATTTCGTTGAAGATACTGAAAAAACTATTTCTGGAATGTTTGAATTAAGTGATTCACATATTTTATTTAATTTAGATGGTTTTTTATATGAATATTCATCAAATAAATTTTATGGTTATACTAATTTAGGAATTGCTTATTATGTTTTTAATAAAAAAATTTGTCATGGATGTATTAAAGCTACAAGTTGTCAATATTATAATGTTTTAGTTGATATGTCTGCTAATGATTCAATGGTTACTTATCCTATATTAGATTTGAATAATAATGTTTTGTGTATATTACAAGTTGCTTGTAATATTCCTATTAGTGAAGTTACTGAGAAACCTAAGGAAAATGAAATGATTATTTTTAAAATGTTTGATGAAACTATATCTAATTGGATTTTAAATCATCAAGATGAAATTGAGAAGTTAAAAGAAAAAAATAAATTACTTATTAAACAATATTCTATAAGGGCTAATAGATTAAATAATAATGATTGATAAAATATATAATTATTTATAATATTTTTAAATCAAATTTAAATGTTAATTTTTATAAAATGAAATAACTAAAAGGTAATTCAAATATATTGAATAATTTATTTTAAATAATTATTTAACTTTATTAAATGATTAAATTATATTTAACCTATTGAGAAGGTGAAATTTAAAAAATCAATTAAATGATATTATATTTGATTAAATAAAAAATAAAAAAAATATATTTATTTAAATTCATCTCTCTCTTTATATGTAAACTTAAATAATCCTTCAATATTTCCTTTACCATTTTTATATTCACCTAATAATAAAAAAGCAATTAAAACTTTTAATAAAAATTCTAAAATCCCCATAATAATACCAAATAAATGTAAATTTTCTAAATTATTCCAATATTCATTTTCTTTATCACCTTTTTTAAGCCATAAAGGATATAAAATTAACATAAAAATTAAATCAACTATACAAAATATTGAAACAAATTGAAACATAATTTTAGAATAATATATTTTATTTTGAAAATAATGTCTATTTAAACATATTACTAATATTGCTCCTATAAAAACATTATAATCATTCTTAATAATACATGATATTATTCCACAAATTATTAAAATCCAACTTAGAAAATGTAATGTGTTTCTTGAATTTGTTTTTTTTTTAATTTCATTAATTTCATCTTTTAAATTATCTGGTAATTCATCCATTAAATAATATTTGATTTATTTTTAATAATTTTAATTTTTGAATTTTGAATTGTAATTGATTTCTATTTTTTAATTTATATTATTTTTATTTTATGAAGATTAGTCTTTTTTACATAAATAATATTATATCTATATTTCACTTTAAATTTAATAATTTATTAGTATTTTTATATTTTTATTATTATTAAATTCTTTATTTGTAAATAAAATAAAATGAAAAAAAATGAATCAGATAATAATTTGGGAAATAATGATTCTTCTATATTAATATTAGGAATGATAACAAAAACTTGGAATAAAGAAATTCATGGTTTATTTAATTATGAATCTCGAAGTTGTGAAAAAACAAAATTGTTTTTTGATGAAAATAGTGATGTTATAAGAACAAAATCAAAAGTTTCGAAAATAAAAAAATTCATTGAAGAAAAAAATAACAATTATACAAATTTTAATGATAGTGAATTATTATTTTCAGTCAAAAAAGAAAATGATTATTACATAATTTATAAAGAATTAAATTTCAATCAAAAACCTTCAATAAAAAATATAGATTCAATAACAAAAAATTTATGGTATGTAATAAATTCAGATAACGAGAGAAAATATTATAAAAGTAGTTCAAAATATAATGAAGATTATTTCTTAAATAAAAATGATATAATTAAATTAGGAAGAATAAAATTTATATTAAGAGAATATCATATTGATGAAAGTGATAATAGTAATTTTTTTGAAAACAAAGAGAATAATTATAATCTTTGGTTTTTGAATAAAACATATATTGTTTTTAATATGGAATTTAATGCTGAAACTTTAGAAAATAATAATTTAAATAATAAAATATTATGTAATATTTGTTATAGTGAAGAAAATAAAGAAAATAATCCTTTAGTAAGTTTATGTTCTTGTGATGGAGGTATGAAATATACTCATGTTAATTGTATTAAATTATGGATTAAAACAAAATTAATTATAAAAGAAAATCAAAGAAAAAATGTTAAAAATTATATTTTTAATAATTTCAATTGTAAAATATGTAAAACACCATTTCCATTTAGTTTTAAAATAAAAAATAAAATATTTAATATGTTTGATATTGATATACCTCAAAATGAAAATTATATAATTTTAGAAAGTTTAGATCAAATTAAAGATAATAATAATTATAAATCAATTCATGTTATTACATTAAATGATGAAAATTATATAATTGGAAGAGGACATGATTGTGATATTAGATTAAATGATATTTCAGTTTCAAGAGTCCATTCATTAATTCATTTTGATATGATAAGAAAATTATTATTAATAAGAGATTTAAAAAGTAAATTTGGTACTTTGATTTTAATAAAAAAACCAATTAATATTTTAAATAAATATCTTAGAATTCAAATTGGAAGAACATATATTGAAACTAAATTAGTAAAAGAAGAAGAAGTAAAAGAATATTTCAAAGAAAATGAAAAAGGATTAATTCTTTTTGGTAATATTAGTAATGATAATTTAACAACTGATAGTGATTCTAATATAAGTTACATATTTTCATAATTTTAATCAAAAATAATATTTTGTACTATGGTATAAAAAAAATTTGTAGAGATGTTTGTAAATAAAAAACTTAAAATTCAAAAAATATAATTACAATATAGATTACTTTTAAAAAAAGTTTTATTTTATAAATTTAAACTTTGAGTTTAAATAAAAATAAAACTTATATTTTTATAAAAAACCTAATTCACTAATTTAAATTTATTTAATAAATTTGATTGTTAAGAATATAAAATTAAATAGTAAAAAAAATATCTTTATCTAAGTCTCCTAGCTTCTCTTTCAGATTCTAATAAAACAAGAATATCTCCTTTCCTTACAGGACCAACAACATTTCTAACTAAAAATCTATTTTTATCATCAAAGAAATTAACTTTAACTTGAGTAATTCCTCCTCTTGATCCAGTTCTTCCAATAATATCTTGAACTAAAGCATATCTTGGTTGTGAATCCATTAATTATTAAATAAATAAAAATGAATAATTTATTTTTTAAAAAATTATTATTTTTTTTTTAATTATAAATTTTTATATATATATATTTTGAAATTGGAAAAGAAATTAGATTTTGAAAAAATTAAAAGATTTAATGAAGAAAATCAAGAAATTTCAAATATTGAATTAGGTTCTCCAAGAGAATGTGATCCTTTTACACAAAATGATAATATTAATGATGATAATTTATGTGATAAAATTAAAAAAAGTGAATTTTTTCAAAAATTTATTTTTTATGTTTCTTTATATTGGGAATATTTAAAAACTTTTAAAGATATTAATGAAATAATTGAAGCTATTAGAAATTATAAAGTTAGTTTAATTTTAGTTATTTCTATTTTCTCTTTTTTTAATTCTATTATTTTATTTAATGAAAGTTTAAAAGGTTGCTTTGAACCAAATGATGAATGTTTAATTACAATGACAAATGATTTATTTAATAATTTAATTTATACTTTATTAAAATCTACTTTTTTTTTATCAATTTTTCTTTTAAGTTGTTATAATAAATGGATAGATAGAAAATGGTATATAATAATTATATTTTATTTTCCATATTTTTTAGCTTCAAAAAATCAATTTGGTGATCACAATTCATATAATAGAAAAATATTTATTTTATTTTTAATATTTGATATAATATCAATTCAAATGTTTTATTTATATTTTTCATTTTTAACAAGAAAAAAATATACTAAATTTTGGCTTATTTCTTCTTATTTATTATTACTTTTTTTTGTCTATTTAATTATTAAATCAAGTGCTTGTGATGATTTTGAAATGGGAATAGGAAATATTTCTATTGAAAGTGATGAAAATTATGAAAAAGGAGGTGAATGTCAAATTAAAAGACCTGATACTTGTAATGTTGATTTATTTGAAAATTTTAATTTGTTTAGAATTATTAATAATAATTGTGATCAAACTGAAAATGAAAGAGATATATTTATTCAAAATTTAGAATTTAATAATGAGGTTAATAATAGTTATTTATTTTATTATCCTAATACTATTTCATTTGATTGGAAAGTTTGTACTGTAAAAAAATTTCAAAATGAAGTTTTTATGAAAGTTAAACCAATTTTAACAAATGAAGATAAATTAAATAAAGAAGTAATTATAGAATTTAATAAAGAAACAGAAAAAGGAAAAATAATAATAAACCTAGAAAGAAATGAAACTTTAATAAAAGAAAGACAAAAATTATCAAAAAAGGAAAATTTATTTAATAACATAATAATAATATACATAAATTCATTATCAAGACAACAATTTTTAAATCAAATGAAAAAAACTTCAAATCTCCTCGAAAAATATTATTGGAGAAACAAAAATAAAAAAAACATAACAACATATCAATTTTTAAAATATCAAGTTTTTGATGAAAATAACCAATTAATAAACATATTACCAATGTTTTATGGAACATCATTAAAAAAAGTAAATGGAAATAACATAATAAAACAATTTAAAAAAGAAGGTTATATCACAGGAGGAAGTGGAAATATGTGTTCAAGAGAAATATTTGAAATAGAAAATAAATATGTTAATATTACAAATTTTGAAAGTTTTGATCATGAAAATTTTGGAATGTTTTGTGATCCTAATTTACTTAAAGATGATAATATTCATAATTCTTTATTTAATACTTTTGGTAAGAATAAAAATTGTTTATATGGTTTTGATTCGAGTTATTATGTTTTTGAATATGGAAAACAGTTTATTAATAAATATAAAAATGAAAAAAAATTTTTGAGGTTAAACTTTATGAGGAAAAATATATATGCTTTGGATGAACAATTATTTTTGTTTTTAAATGATATTATTAATATTGATAATTTAATTGTTTATATTATGAGTGATAATTTTCAACATTTTTTAAAAAAAGAATCACAAAAAGTTTTATTACTTGATTCTTTATTTTTAATTATTTCTAAACATAATTTTTCTCATGAAAAAATTGAAAAAAATGAACAAAAAATGATTACACCTTATGATATTTATTATTCATTATTAAATATTATTGAAAATCACAATTATAATAATAGTTCAAATATTTTTTCTGATTTAAAAGCTCAAAAAAGGAATTGTGATACTTATTCTGATTGGAATAATAAAGATAATTGTAAATGTCATTTAAATTAATTTTCTATTTATCTATATTTAATATTCTTATGGAGTTTAAATTTATTTATTTATTTTCATTATTTTAATTTTAAAAAAATGTTATAAAAAAATAAATATAATGGAAAACAAAGCTTTTATAGAAAAGTTATATTTTGGAATGAAAACAGTAACAAATTTCCATCAAAATAATAAAGATAATAATAATAATGATAATAATAGAAAATTTGTATATCAAAGTTTTCCACAAGATTCACTTTTAAAAACACATACAAAATTTCGTCCTAAAGAATTAAAAATAAATGATCCAAATGAAATAAAAGAAATAGTATCATTTAGAAAACCAAATTTACAAGGAAATCATTTAGGAAAAGTAATAATGCAAAATTGGAATACAAAAAAAAATATCCCAAAAGACATTGGAAATTGTTTAAATTTACCAGTAATAATAGATATAAAAAAAGCAGATAAAATATATAGTAAAACTTATTTTTTACAAAAAAAAACAGAAAAAGATAATAAAAAAGAGAAAGAAAAAGAAAAAAAAAAAATAAAAAAAACAACAGATCTTGTATTATTTACAAATAAAGATTATTATAAAAAATCACATTATAAACATAGAAGTTCAAAAAAAAGTAATAAAAGTAGAGAAAAAGATATGTTAATTAATCCAAGTATTGGAAAAGATTATATGAATTATAATGTAAGTAGACATACAAGTTATGATAGTATAAAAAGTAATTTAAAAATTAAAAAAGATTTAGAAGAAGCTAAAAATCAAGAAAAAAAATTGTTTGGTATTAAAACTACAACTTCATTTATCCCTGAAAAAAATTTAATTAATAATGCAATTGTACCTTTTAATAATTTAAATTTAAAACAAAATAAAATTAAAAAAAATGATTCTGATATTATTGATTTTGAAAATTTTGATAAATATTTATATTTAAATGAAGGTGATTTTTTATATGCAATCAAAAAAGGAGGACCTCAAGATTTTATTTTATGTACATATGAAGAATTATATAAAGAAAATGAAAAATATAGAAAAAGCTTAATGACAGCTAAAAAAGACAAAAAAAATAAAAATGAACATACTGAAAATGCAAGAATATTAATAATTGATTATATAACAATATCAAAAACTGCAATTGTATATTATGTAAGAAATAAACCAACATGTTACACAATGGAAGAATGGATTGAAAATTATAAAAAATATAAATTACTATTAAATATATCAATATTTAGAAATTTTAGAACTTCAAAAATTTTTGCATTATGGAGAAAATATTATAGAAAAGTAATAAAAATAAAAAATAAAAAAAAATTAAAAAAACATTTCAAATTACTTGATAATGATTTATTAAATGGATATTTAGAAATAAAAAAAATAACAACAGCAATGTCAGAAGGAAATAATATCTTCCCTTTAATGATATCAAAACCAGTTTTTGCAAGAGAATTTAATGATATACATCAAAGAAATTTATTAATATTAGATAAAACAATTGAACAATATAGAACTGAAGTAAAAAAATCTTTAATAAAATCATGTAATAAATCATATATAAATTTTAAAAAAGAAAAAAAAATAACATTACCAGAAGGAAAATTAATGAAAAGTCAAAATCAAAATCAAGAAAAGGAAAATTCAGATAATGAAAATAATAAATCAGATAGTATGGAAGAAGGAGAAAAAAAAGCAAAGCAATTATCAAAAAAATGGAAAATGAAAAATTATTATGAAGGTACTTCAACAATTCCAATACCATATGCACAAGATGCAACAAGAAGAACTCATTTTAAAACATTATTAAAATTTATTAGATCAATGGATTATATATTTAATTTAGCAAAAACAAGATTAATTCAAAATTCTTTAGAATTATTAAATAATAAATTTGAAAGATTTTATGAATGTTATGAAAATGATTTTAGTGATAGTCCAATTTTAAAATTAACTTTATTTACTTTGAAAGATGAAATAAAATATATGCCTGGTTTAATTGATATTAATGATTTAATTTTTGATAAATTTATTCAAGATAATATTTATTGTGTTATTTATAAAAGAAGTTTTATTGATCCTCAAGAATTTCCTTTATATATGACTTGCTTTGAAGAGGTTTTTGATACTTCATGTGATCAAAATACTAATTTAAATACTAGAATTAAAGACTCTATTCCTTTTAATTCTGTAATGAGTAAAATTAAAGATAATTTTAATAAATGTTGTAATGCTTTGAATAATTATGTTACTTCTTTAAAACCTATTTTATTAAATTATAATATTTGCTCGAAAATATCATTTAATGAATTAGGGAAAACTGCTACTGCTGTTGATTTAAAAAAACATATTAAAAATTTTGAGGAAGAAGCTACTAAAGTTAGACAATTAAAGAAATTTATTAATATTGGTTTATTTGAATTAGATTCTACTCAATTTTTAGAAATGGTTATTGATGCTCCTAGAAATTGGTTAGAAAAAATAAGAAATATTATCCCACAAATTATTGTAAATAAACATAGGGATTTAATATCAATTTTAGAAAAATTATTAAAAGAATTATCAATTGAAGTAAATAATGTTGAAACTTTTATTAAATTAAAAAAAAGTTGTGCTAAATGTACTTCAAATAGAAATATGATTGAAGAGAAAAATATGGAAATTACAGATTTATTAGATATTGCAGAAAAGAAAAAATATAGAATTGTTTTACAAGACTATGATAAAAGAGTAATTGTTGAATTAAAAAATTTAAATATGGATTATGAAAGAAAATATGATCAAATGACTTATTTTTTAGAAAATAATTATCAACAATATAGAAAAGAATTAATAGATAAAATTGTTAAATTTGATAATGATATTAAAGCAATGTATAGTCAATTAAATGAAGATAAAATAAATAAATATAGTGATAATAGTGATATTCCATTAATGCAATTGGAAAATTTAGAAAGTCAAATCAATTCAATTTTAGAAAATAAAACAATTTTTGAACAACAAGAAATTGATTTAGATATGGAAGAAAATGAAAGAAGTTCATTTGATAATTTAAATAATTTAGTATATGGATATAAATTAAAATGTGATATTTGGAAAGGTGTAAGAGATTTTAATAAAATGGTTGATGAATTAGATCCTTCACAAATATTAAATATTGATATTAATGATATGAAAGAAAAAATAAATAAATGGGATTTTTTATGTCAAACTGCAATTATTGATTTAGATAATTGTGAAGTACCAAAAGGATTAAAGAAAAAAATAGAAAATTATCAAAAAATAATTGATGTATTAATTGCAATTCAGAATCCAAATATTTTAAATAATGAAAATAAAGTTTGGGAATTAAGAGTAAATATAATTGGTAGTAATTATGAATTTAAAGATGCTAAATTTGATTTAATTAGATTAATGAATATTGATGAAATATATGATAAAATACCAGAAATAAATAATTTTAATAGAATTGCAAATGAAGAAAGAGAATATATTAATTTAGTTAAGAATAAACAAGATGAATTAAGAGCAAAAAGATTACAATTTAAATTTAGACAATATAATGAAATGAATAAATTTCTTATAATTGAAATTGACAAAAATATTTTAGATTCAGAATATGAATATATAGAACAAAATATATTAATTTTACATCAAGCACAATTAAATCCATCAAGTAATGTTGTTGCATCAGATATTATAAAATTATTAAATGATTTAGAAAAATATAGAATATTTTTAGAGCATTTTGTTGAATATCATAATTATTTAATGTCATATGAAGGAATTATTTTTAATCCTGAATTTGCAAAAGAATTACCTGGAGAACTTAAAAAGATATTAAATGAAAATCAAGTTAGAAATTTAATTAGAGTTATGAGAGATAATTCTTTTTTTAGAAAATTTTTAAATGAAAATATTATTAATAAATCAATTAATATATTAAAAAATTTAATTGATTCATTTGAAAAAAATTGTCATGCTATTGGTGTTTATTTAGATAAAAGAAGAAGGGATTATCCTTTATTTTATTTACTTTCAGATACTGATTTAATTGTTTTATATACACAAAAAGAATCAATTCAAATAAGAGAAAAAATAATAATGAAAATATTTCCTTGGATTAAAAATATTAATTTATCTTATACAGAAATTTCAACAAATGAAGAATTTATAACAATTGATACTATATATAATGAAAATATAAAAATTAAATATTTAAAACCTTCAAAAATATTAAAAGATAATATTGATACCTTATTTACTGGTTTAGTTAAAAAAATGAAAGATTCATTAAAATCTTTTAAAAATGATTATAATACAAGAATAAAATCAAAAAATAATAAAAAAGCATATCAAATTATATATGATACAATTAAAAATTATAAAAATAATTTATCTCAAATTATAATAATTAATATTTTTTGTTGTATGATGGATTTATTAGAAAGAGCAATTTCTTTTGGAGAAGAATCATTTGATAAATTATTTGATATGTATCATATACATAAAGATGAAGTTAAAAAAACATTTATTGAAGAGGCAAAAAATATAGATAATCCCATTAATTTAAGGAAAATATATATTTATTTAATTTCTTATGAAAATTATTTTATAACATTAATTGAAGATTTAATAAGAGATGATGTTCAAAAAGTTTCTGATTTTAATTTTATAAAATTAATATATCCTAAAATTGAAAATGATACTTTGAATTTTCATTTAATAGGAAATTTCCTTCAAGTTGAATATGGTTTTTCATATACTGGAATGATATTTAATTATATTCTGATGAGTAATTCTGATAGAATGATTCTTTCACTTGCAAATATAATTTCAATTAAAAAACCAATTTGTATGTATGGAATTAAGGAATCAAATATGTATGAAACATTTAATAATATTTCATTACTTTTTGGAAAAAATATACAATATTTAAGTGGCAATTCTGAACTTAAAATTAATACTGTTAATAATTATATTTATGCTAATTTGAAATTAGGTAATTGGTTAGTTATTGATAGTATTGAAAATATTAAATTTGAAAATTTAGAAATTATTGCTGAAAGAATTTCTCAAATTTATCAAATTGTAAAACAAAGTGAAGATGAGTTTTTAATATTAGATGGATTTGAAAAAAAAATTACTATTACTAATAAAAGTTTTAATATATTTTTATTAAGTAGTATGTTAATAAAACCAATGAATATATATCCTAAAATAATTAAAAATGGTTATTATAGAAGTATTGGTTTTTCAAATTTTAATATTGAATTTTATACTCTTATGAGTATGGTTAATTTAAATTTTGAAAATTTTGAAGAAATTTCAAAAAAAATTATATTTATAATTAAATTAATAAATGCAAAATGTGCCAATATTAAAGAAAAAAATATATCATTTAAATTAATTCAAGTAATATCAAAAGCATTAAGTAAAGTAGATATTTTTTCCCAATTTAATGAAGATAAACAAAACAATAATAAAATAATTTCAGATGTATTAATAAATAATTTACAATATATAACATATAATGAAAAAGAATTTGACGAAATAAAAAATTGTATAGAAACAGTTTTCAACATAACTGATAATAAAATAATAAATGAAACCAAAATCCAAAACAAAGAAGACAAAGACATAATCCAAGATCCAAATGAACACATATTCAATACAGCATTTAACGAAATATCAAAAGAATATTTATTTCCATCAAATTCAGAATTTCAAAAAAAACTATATACATTATATAATTCATTTAACTCATTTAAATTCTTTTTATTATCAGGTCCAGAATTATGTGGTAAATCAACTTTAATTCACATATTACAAAAATTATTTACATTTATGTCAAATTTAAATGAATCAAATAAAAAATTATACTATATGAAAATATATCATAACTCAGATAAAATATTTAATCCAATATCATCACAATCAAATCCAACATATAAAAATTTATCTTTATTACAATGTCAATTGAAAACATTTCATAATTTAGATTTATTAATTAGATTAAATGAAGTCGAAGAAGACTTACATCAAAATTGGAATGAATCATCTTTATCAGGTTTACAAAAAGAAACTGCTAATATTCCAGCTCCAAGTTCACCAAGGAAAAAAATAAAAAGAAATGATACTCAATTTTCAAATGTAAATTTTAATAATTTTAAATTAGAAAATGGAGATGATATTTCTATTAGTGGAAGTAATTTTGGTCAAGGTGATAATAATGAAGATAATAGTAATAATGATTTTTATGAAAAATATTTATTCTCAATTATTTTAGATGGAGAAATTGATAATGAATATTTATGGAAAAATATTAATAAATATACTATTAAAGGAAATGATTTGGATAATTATAAAATTATTTATGAAGTTTGTGATGTTAAAAAAGTTTCTCCTACTTTTTTAACTATGCCTAATCAACTTTTTATTTCACTTTCCAAAGATAATTTTAATTATTATAATGTTTTATATAAATTTCTGGATATTAGTATAAAAATTAATACTAATTCTGATTTGAAAGCTTATATTAAAGGATTATTTGAAAATTATTTTCCTAAATTGTTTGATTTTGTTATTAATAATCGATTAAAATATATTTTTATTAATGAAAATTATGTTATGTATAATTTTTTATGTATTTTTGAAAGTTTATTACCTGCTTTTGATTTTCAAGATAAAAAAATAGGAAGAAAAAATATAAATGCAACTCCAAAAATAGAAATAATAAAAAAATCAACTTTATCAATTTTTATAGTATGTTTTGCATGGACAATAAATAATTTAACTAATTTCTTAATAAGAACAAAAATAGAAAAATTAATAAGTGATTTATTTAAAGCAGATGATTTAAAAGGACCAATATTTGATTATTATATAAGTGAAGAAACATGTGATTTAGAACAATGGGAAGTTTTATTAAAACCAATGACAGAAACAATAACAAATAAAATTTTAATTAAAGGTGAAATTTTTAGATATAGTAATATTTATATTCCTACAAAAGATAGTTTACCAATTTATTATTTTAGTGAAAAATTAATAGCTAATAATATTACTTTTTTAGTTACTGGGAAAGAAAATGTTGGAAAAACATTATTATTACATTCACTTTTACATAATGAGAATATTTCAAAAAATTCAAATCAAATTTCTTTTTTAGGTTCTTATGGAACTAAAGTTAGTAATTTAAAAGAGTTTTTATTACAAAATGTTTCTGAAATTAGAAGAGATGTTTTAGCAGATAAAAATGGGAGAAAAACAATATTTTTTATTGATGATTTACATTTAATTAATGATACTTCTAATACTAGAGAATATATTAGAAGTTTAATTGAAACAAAAAAGAATTTTAATCAAAAAAGAAATATATTTCAATTTTTATATAAATTTAACTTTTTATTATGTGGTAATATAACAACTCAACCTATTGATTATTCTAATCATAATAAAAATAGATTTATTATGAAAAATGTTTTATTAAATTGTGTTTTTTCTGAAGAATCTTTTATAAATATATTTAAAATAACTTTAGAATTTCATTTAAGACAATTTATTCCAAATACTTCTTCAATTACATCAAGTCAATATATTCAAGCATTATTTAAATTAAAAAATTTAATTTTAGAAGATTATACTCAATCAATGACAAAATTACATTGTTTAATAAGGAATAATGATATAGTAAAAATAATACAAAGTTTCCATATTTTTAGTCTAAATGAAAATCAAAATGATATTCCTTATCATATTCATTTAAAAAATTTATTTTTTTATGAAAGTTGTAGAGTAATTGAAGATAGATTAAATAAACAAGAAGATATAGAATATTTTAGAGAATCAATTTGTCAAGCATATTCAAGTATATTTAAACAAGATAAAGTTACTGCAAATGATATTTATGATGGATTTGATAATCAAGAACATTTTATATATGCAAAAAATTATTTTGATGAAAATAATAATAATAATAAATATATTTATTTTAAACATAAAAGTGATTACATTGATTTAATACAAAAGAAAATTTCGGAATATGAAATTGCATATAATAAAAATATTTATAATGGTATTATTGTTACAGAAGATAATTTAAATTTCCTTATAAAAATATTAAGAGGTTTTGAAAGAAATAATAAAAATTTTATATTAATTGGGAAAAATTATACATTTAAACAAAGTTTATTTAAATTAGGATGTTTTATTGCAGGAATAAAATATTATGATGCAGATGATATAAGATTTTATGATTTAGATAAAAAACATGAACATAAATTTGAACAATATAATAATGATTTTGTAAAAATTGCAGTTAAAAATATATTAAAAATTGCAGTTAATAATAACCAAAAAGTAATTATGTATATTAGAAATGAATTGATTGAAAGTAATTTAAATATTTTAGAAACAGTAAATTTAATTGTTAATATTAAAGCTTTAGTTTTTAGTTATGATAAATTTGCTGGGATTAATTTATTAAAAGAAAAAATTCCTTTCCCTAAAAAAGAAATATATCAAAGATTAAAAAATAATTTATCAGTTTGTTTATCAATAATTCCAAAATCAAAAGCCTATTCTCAATTATTTGTAAATTATCCATATATAGTAAAAAATTCAACAATTTTATATAAGCATAAATTCAAAGAAAATGATATGGAAAATTATTTTATTCATTCTTTAAATTCTTTTACTCAAAATATTACTTCATCACATACTTTCACAATTGAAGAAGAAAATAAAAAAGAAATATTAAAATTAATGATTTCAATACATTCATATTCTCAAAGATTAATATTTGAATATTCAAAAAAAACAGAAATGAATTTATTTTATACAAATTATAACTATATTCAAATGGTAAATTATTTTATTAAACATTATCCTATTTATAAAAATATTTTATCAGAAAAATTAACTCATTTATCAAATAATACAAATTCAACAGTTAAATCAATGGAATCAATATCATTAATAGAAAATGAAATAAATGAATTAATACCAAAAAAAGAAGAAAATGACAAATTAATAGAAGAAAAAAGAAATGATAAAAAAAGTTTAGTATTTCAAAAACAAGGAATAAAAATGAAAAAAAATGCAGAAGAAAAACCATGTCTTCAATTAAAAGCAGATTTAGATTTAAAAAAATCAGAATTACAAGAAAAAATGGCATTATATGAACAAAGAATAAGTAAATCAATGAAAAATTTAGAATTTCAAGAAAAAGATATTGTAGAAATAAAAAATACATATGACAATTTTAATTTTGGGAAATATATTTTAACAAGTATTTACATATTAATTACAAAACAATATGATTTAATAAATGACTATGAAAAAAATTGGGATGGGATTAAAAAATCTTTAAATACAAAATTATTTACTAAATTTGTAAATAGAAAATTTGATATTAATGATTCAAAATTACTAGAAATGACAAAATTAATTTGTCAAAATCCAGATTGTAGTTCAGATAAATATCAAAAACCCTATAAAGCAGTTGGAACTGTTTGTGATTTTTATATTCAATGCAATAATTATCATATTGAATATAATAATAATTCTAGTTTAGTTAATGAAATGAATGATATTAATAAAAAAATTAATGAATACCAAGAAATTATTAAAGGATTAAATAATCAAATTATTGATATTGATAAACAAATTGACAATAATGATAATGATATTAATAATCTTGAGAAAGTTAAAACTAATTTTATTAATGAAATTGAAAATAGAAAAAGTATGTTAAAAGCCTTTATTGAATTTAATAAAATTTCAAATGAAAAAATTGGATTATATAATGAACAAAAAGATAATATTAGTAATTTATTACAAAATTATGATTACTATTTATTATTTATAAGTTCTTATATATCATATGCACCAATATTAAATAAAACTTATCGTTATCAATTTCAAAAATTTATATATAATCAAGTACAATATAAAGGAATAAAAGAATTAGATTTAATGACATTAATATTAAATTTCTTAGATACAAAATCAAAAGATCAAAATTTCTTTTTCTCATTATATAATTATAAAGAAGATATATTTCTCCAAGAAAATTTTTATTTTATATATATTGAAAAAAATAAAATACCATATATATTAAATTCATATAATCAAATTGGATATGAAATGATTAGAGATTATGTAGAAGCATCAAGAGATACAAGGGCACTTTTAAGAACAAATTATAATGAAAATGTTAAAATTAAAGATAATGAAATGTTAGATAAATTAAATAAAACAATTAAAGATGGATTAATTTTATATCTTGAAAAATGTGACAGAAATTGTACTTTATTATTTAAAAATATATTATATAAAAGAACTATTATAAATGAAAAAGGAGAAAATGTTATGGAAATTTCTTCAAGTCAAATTGAACCAAAAAATACAAAATATCAAATTTACTTTTCTCAAAATTCATATTATGATTTTAGAAAAGAGGATTATTTAAATACTTTAATTATTAATTTTAATATTTCAGCAAGTACAACATTAAAAAATGAATTATATAAAGAATTAGCAATATGTTATGAACCAAATTTATTTGGTGTATTAAGTAAAACTAAAATAGAAATGCAAAAAAATTTAATTAGATTAAATGATAATTATACAAAATTGAATAATTCAGTTGAAAGATTTAATTTTTCATCAAATGTTGAAGAATTAATGAATAATCATAATATTTTAGATAATTATTTAAGAGATATACAAGAAAATGATTTTATAATGAATAATATTTCAAATCATAAAAGTAGAATTATAAATATTAATTTAAATTTAATGCATTATAATACTTTAACTCTTGCTTGTGCTAAATTATTTAAATTAGTTAATTATATTGGTGATAAGAAAATATCTTTTAAAATTTTTAGAGATTTTATAAAGAAATTTTATATTGAAAATGGTTTTAATGAATTTGAAGAAATTGAAAATAAAAATAATGAAAAAGAAAATAAAGAAGGGAATGAAGAAGAAGAAGAAGAAGAAGAAAATGAAAATGAAAATGAAAAATCATTAGAAGAAAATATGGAAACAAATACAAATTTAATTCAAATTCATAAACCAAAAAAAATATTTTCTAAAAATGATTACCCTAATTTAATTTCATATTTACATAATAATGTGGTTGATAAAATTTATGATGATATATCAAAAAAAAATGCAATTTTATTTATTCAAATTATATATTATTTAAAAGAAATAAATCAATTACCATTTAATTATAAAAATATAATAAAAACAATAATTGATTTAATATTAAATAAAAATGATGAACTTTATAAAGAAAAAATAAAAAATGAAAATTCGCCAATTGATAATATATCAAAAGATAATTGGAATAAATTATTATTAATTTCAGAAGAAAATAATAATTATTTAAAAAGTTTAATTGAGAGTTTAAAAAATAATTACAAAATATGGGAAGAATTACTTGATGATAATAAAAAAGATATAAATTGGATAAATAAAGATTTAGATTTGGATTATTTAAAATCTAAATTAAATAAATTACCAAATAACTTATCAATATTTAATTTATTTACATTTTATATAATAATAAAACCAACTGATTCAATAGATAAAATTATTCCAATTTTTATTACAAATATTTTAAATGATTCAGTTAAATTATTTAAATTTAATTCATTAGAAGAAATATTTGAAGATACTCATAATAAATTTAATTCAGAATATATTCCTTTAATTATAGTAGAACATGAAGATGATGTTATAATGTATCAAAAATTAATAAATGATAAATTATATCCTTCATTAATTAATTCAATGACAGAATCACAAATTCCTCAAGTTAAAGAATCAAAAGAATCAGATTTAAATATAATAAAAAAAATATCATCAAATCAAGGAAATAATAAAGTAAATGAAGAAGAAAAACAACAAGCAGAAATTAAATCAAAAGTCTTCGAATTAAAAGAAGATATTACAAATTCTGAAATGGAAAGTATAAATCAATTTATTAAAGGAGGTGGAATAATATATATTAAAAATATTAATAATGTTAATAGTGAAACTGTTGAATTATTATTTAATAATATTAATGAAGCAAAAAAAAATGAAACTATACATAATACTTTTAGAATGGTTATTTTTTGTGATGAAAATCATTTAAATTTCTCTTCAATTTTTTATAAGGAATGTATTATTATTAATTATTCTGATAAAGCATTAGATAATTATGATGTTAATACACATTTATATAATATTATCAAAAATATACCTGAAGAATTTTATAATTTTTATAATAAGAGTATTTATTTAAAAAAAATATTTGTTACTTTTATTTTTATTCATGTTTTTTTGATTCAAGTTTGTAAAAATAATCCTGAATTATTTTTATTTGAAGTTGATATAAATAATGGTGATTTAATACAAGTTTTTAATTACTTTAGAAAATATTTTGATATAAATGATAATGAAAAAGAATTATCAAATATTGATAATGATTTAAATATTAATTATCTTCATATAATAAATATAGCTATAGATATTTTTTATGTGAGTAGATGTGCAATTTTAGAACAATGTCAAAAATTAAAAGATCTATTAGAAAGATTTTTTGATGAAGATATTTTTTTCAGTGAAGAAAAAATATTATTAGGTTATATACAGGATATAGATGATTATGAAAAAAACGATAATTTAATAATAAAAAATGAAGATAATGAAATAATAACTACTGAATTTTTATTTAAAAAGATAAATAATATTCCCTCAAAAAAATTTGACTATTTAATAAAAGATTTGAAAACAAAATTAACAGAAGAAAATAAAAAAGAAGAACCAAATAGAGTTGAAAATTTATTATTAATATTACAAAAAAAGGTATTAAAAATACCAACAGAAATTCAAAATGTAAAAATGAAAATTTATACAAAAAAAATATTAAATATATTATCAAATTTAAAACATGATTTCCCAGAACAAATAAATTATGGTGAAGGATTTGCAAATGGAACTTTATTTAAATTAAATAAAGAAGGTTCTTTGGCAAATCCATTAGATGAAATTTTAATAATTGAAGTTGATAATTTAAATAATCAATTAAATGAAATATTATTGGAATTAACAAACTTAATAAATGTAATTAAAGGAGAAATGAAAGTAATTTATCCTTATGATTCAATGATAATTCAATTAAATCAAGATTTTATTCCTTATGAATGGTTAAGAATTATTTATTTACATAAAGATAATCATAAGAGAAATTTAAATATAAATGATTGGTTTGAAAAATTGAATGAAAAAGTTAAATTTTTTAATGATTGGGTTGTGAATGGTTATCCTGAAATATATAAATTGAATTATTTTTATCATCCAAAATTATTTTTTGAAAAATTAAAAATTTATTTTTGTAGATTAGAAAATAAATTAAATGAAAAAGATGGTAAAACTCCAGATATGATTGAATTAATATTTAATCCTTTAATTAAACATTCTAATGATATTATAATTGATGGTTTAATTTTAGAAGGTGCTTCTTTAAAAATTAAAGATAAACAATTTTATATTAAACCTGATAATAAATTGAATAAAATACAAAATTTAAATTTAGGTTATAAAATTATTCATTTAAATGAAAAAAAACCTTTGACTAATAGAAGTGAAATCAGTGAAAATGAAATTGAAAATGATAAAGATAATCCTATGTTTAAAGAAGAATTATATTTGTCGAAAAAAAATAATTTTATTGAAGGGAAAGTTATTGTTCCTTTTGTTATTGAAAATAAAAATGATTTTGAACCTTATATTACTGAAGTAGATTTTATTGCAGAAATTACTTGTTATTTTGATACTAATTTAACTGAAAAAGAAAAAGAAAATATGAAAATTAATTCTTGCAGATTTATATTAAAAGATGAATAAAATATTATTTTTTTTATATTATAAAATAATTGTAATTTAAATAAAATAATTATTTTAATAAGGGAGAAATTTGGGATATTTTATATTTTTTTAATCCTCTTCTTTAACACTTTTTTCTTCTTCTTTAACACTTTTTTCTTCTTCTTTTACACTTTTTTCTTCTTCTTTAACACTTTTTTCTTCTTCCTTTACACTTTTTTCTTCTTCTTTTATACTTTTTTCTTCTTCCTTTACACTTTTTTCTTCTTCCTTTACACTTTTTTCTTCTTCCTTTACACTTTTTTCTTCTTCTTTTATACTTTTTTCTTCTTCTTTAACACTTTTTTCTTCTTCTTTAACACTTTTTTCATCTTCATGTATACTTTTTTCTTCTTTATTTATACTTTTTTCTTCTTCATGTATACTTTTTTCTTCTTTATTTATACTTTTTTCTTCTTCATGTATACTTTTTTCTTCTTCGTTTATACTTTTTTCTTCTTCATGTATACTTTTTTCTTCTTCGTTTATACTTTTTTCCTTTTCATTATTTTCCTCATTTTTTACACTATTGTTATCTTCTACATTTATATTATTTGTAGATTCATGTATATTAACTTGATCTTTTTCTTCTTCTTCTTTTTTTTTCTTATCTTCTTCTTCTTTCTCTTTTCTTATTCTTTCTTCTTCTTCTTCTTTCTCTTTTTTTATTCTTTCTTCTTCTTCTTCTTTCTCTTTTCTTATTCTTTCTTCTTCTTCTTCTTTTTCTCTTTTTATTCTTTCCTCTTCTTCTTTTTCTCTTCTTTCTTCTTCTTCAATTTCTCTTTGAATTCTTTCTTCTTCTTCTTTCCTTTTTCTTTCAATTTCTTCTTGTTGTTTTTTCCACATAAAATTAGCTTGTTTCATTCTTTGTTCTAAATCAGGACAAGGTTCACCAAAAAAATGTCTTTTTGAATTAATAAATTTTTCTCTGGGTGGTTTAATAGTAAAATAAAAATTTAAATAAAAATTTTCATTAGCTTCACAATCATAATTTACAATAGTACCATCTAAATATCGACCACAAAAAGAACAAACAACTTTATATTTTTTTAACTCTTGAGAATATCTATCACTTAATTTAACCCATTCTTCAATTTCATTTTGTGATTTTTCCTTTTCTTTAATTATATTTTCTCTTTCTTTATCTTTTTTTTCTTTTAATATTTTCCATAATGATTCATCTTTTTTTACTAATTCTTGTTTTATTCTTTTATAATCATCTAATATTCTATGTCTTTCTTCTAAATCATTTGGATAATTTTCAGTCATTGATAAATCTATTTTTTCCTTTATTGGTTTTTCCATTATATTTCTTATTGCATTCATTACATTTTTATATTGTAAAAGAAATGATATTAAATCTACATTTTTTGATTCTTGAACATCTTTTATATAATTTATTATATCTAATATTTTATTTTGTATATTTTGAAGCTGACTTGCTTCATATGATAATATTGTATCTCTTTTACCTTCAATATCTTTTATTTTTTCCGTTAATTGAGTAAAATCTTTTCTTACATCTCTTTCTATTACTTTTTTAGCAGAAGTTACTTTTTCAAATAATTCATTTATTAATGAATTATAATTATTTAATTGATTTAATTTATTTATTAAAAGTGGTCTTTGAGAATTAATATATTTTATTCTTTTATTATATGCATCTTGTAAACTTATAATTCTATGATAATTTGTATTATGAGGTCCAATAATTTGACATTGATTACATATTGTTTCATTACATGTATCACAATAATAATTTAAAGGATATTGTTGATGATGGTAACATAATTTATTATTTTTTATTAAATCAATTTCATTTTGTTCATTTTGGGTAGGAATTGGATTTATATTTAAAGGAGTTGCCATTATTTAAAATTAAATTATAATTTATATTTATTATTATTTATTTATTATATTATTTATTAAACTATTATTATAACAAATTTATTTACTCCAATATATTTATTATTATTTATAATCATAATATATTATTAATTATTTTTTAGTTTTATTTTCATTTTTATATCTTCATTTAATTTTAATATATCATCAGAATAATCATATTCTATAGTATTAATTTTTTTATCAATATCTTTTTCAAAATGAAGATGAGGTAATTTTGAAGAATAATCACCAGTTTTTATTCGTAAATTATTAATTAATTCTGGTATATTTGTCTTTATAGTTTTATTTCTAAATGAATTTACAAAACCATGTAAATGAGAACCATTTGTTTTACTATATAAAAGATTAAATATAACTTACTTTAGTTTTTCGGGAATTTGTTTATTATATTTATTTAAATAAACATAAACATCATCTTCATAATCATCAAATTTTTTTGTTTTTATATTATTATAAAGTTTTGTTAAATCATTAATCATTTCATTATGTAATAATTGTTTCATTAAGATAGCATTATTATTTTTATCATTTCTAATAAAAATAGTTTTTTTTATTTCATTTGTTTTATTATCAATTGTATTATCAATTGAAGTAGAATCATTTTTCAATCTTATATTATCTGATAAATCATTTTTTATATTATTTGTAGTAGAATTTGAATTAAAAGTAGTATTATATTTACTTTGATTAAAATAACTAGTTCTTGATGATGTAATTAAATTATAATATGTAGAATTATAATTTGGTCTATCACTTAAATTTATTTGATCAAGTGTGCTTTTGGTTTTATAAATATCATATTTTAATAAAAGATTATTTTTTTTAAAATCATAATCTGGAGGATATAAATTTTCATATTCTTTCTTTTTTAAAGATTCTTTTTTTAAGGAATTTGAAATTTTAAAAATTTTTTTTTTTTTATTTTGTTTTTGCTTTATTATATTATCTAATTGATTTAAATAATTACTACTATTTAGATATTCATCATTTCCTTCATTTAGTTTTAATATATTTTCATAATTTTTGTGTATTAATAAAGATTCATTAAATAAATCATCTCCTACAAATAAATTATTTGTTTTATAACCTTTTTTATAATATCTTTTAAATAAATCTTCAAAAATAATTTTTTCTTTTTGTTTAGTATCTTTTAATTTTTGTATTCCAAAATAACTTTTTGAAAAATTACTAGTTTCTTTGGTTATATCATTCATTAATTTTTTCTTCTTTTTATTCTTTTTGTGAAAATTGATTAATGTATTTAACATTATATTATCTTCTGTTTTTATTTTTTTTTTTTGTTGATAATTTTTTGGAATAAATTGTTCTGAAGTTAATTTATTTTTTTTTAAAGCAATTCTAAAATTTTGTTGTGTATGATAAGGGATATTTCTTAATGCTAATTCTAATTTTTGTTTCATCATTTTTATTTTTTTAAATAAATCTTTATGAAAACTTTAATTAAATATTATTATTTTTGTGAAATATTTATAATTTAATTTTAACATATATATTAAAAAAATATAATCCTTTTTTTTTATTCATTTTATAAAAATTTTATAATTTAAGTAAATAATTAAAATTTTTAAAATTTTAATAAAAAAAATTATCTAATCAAATATCAAATATAAAAAACATAAATGGATACTTCAATTCCACCAAAGGAAAGACTAACATCACATTGGTTTTTATTTATATTCTTATTCGTATCATCTATATCATTTTATTTATATTTCACAGCTGATTTATATATTTATTCAACAAATACTTTTATTCCTAATTTACAAACATTTTTCCTTTCAATAATAACGAATGAAAAATTACAAAAATTATCATCATTTTTATCATTTTTTGGAAGTGAAAAGATATATTTTATAATAATAATAATAATATATAATTTTTTAAATACATACAAAACATATTTTTTATTTTGTTCATTAATATTATCTCAAATAATATTATCATTTTTTAAAATATTTTTTATGGCACCTAGACCATATTGGACTAATAAAAAAAAAGAAATTATACCATATGATTGTCAAGGTGGTTTTGCTGCTCCTTCATCTCATACTTACACTGCTACAGTTTTTTATTTAGTTTTCTGGCATATTATTTATGATAGAAGAAGTAAAAAAGTAAATCAAAATCAAAAAAGGAAAGTTCTTTTTTTTTTCCTTTTTATTATTTTTATTATTGGTTTTTCTAGAATTTTATCTGGAGCTCATTCAATTGATCAAGTTATTTTTGGCTTTCTTTTAGGATTGTGTTTTTATATTTTTGTTTTTCATGTTTATCATATTAATTGTAATAGTAATAATCAAATTTTAAATCATATTAATTTAAGTTTTAAAAAAATGTGTTTAATTATTTTAATGATTATTTTAGCATATTTAGGTTTATTAAATTATAGAAAACATGATGAAGAATTAAATAAAGTAATTAATAATTATTCAAAACAAATAAAAGAAATTTGTCCTTCTTTACCAGAATCAAAAATTTTATATAATGATTCTTTATTATTTTTTGTTGCATTATTTTCTATTTTTTCAGCTTTTATTGCTTTAAAATTTGAATTTTATATTAGTTTTGAAAATAATTCTTCAAATTGGTCACAATATAATTTTGAAATTGATGAAAATGAAAAATTACAAATGGCAAGATTGACTTCAAATATTTCTATAACAAAACCAATTCAATGGAATCATACTTCAATTTGTAAATCTATATTTAGATTAATTGTTACTTTTATTATGGTACTTTGTAGTGGAATTTTTTACTTTATTATTAAATGGGATAATCCAAATGTTTATTTAGTTATTTTTGTTAAAGTTTGTCTTAGTGAGAGTTTAATTAGTTTTGGAATGTTTTATATTTTTAAGGTTATACTAAAATGGTTTAAATTATCAAATATGACATTATTTTTTATGTTGAGAGAAAGTATTTAAGATATGGAAAAAAAAAATAGGACTATTCTAAAAAAATATATTATATTATTTAAAATAAATAATTAAACAATATTAATTTAAAAAAAATGTTTAATATTCCATCATCAAAAGAAATATTATTATGTCCTTATTGTATAAAAGACGTTCTTCAATCTAATCAAATACATTTTTCAATGATAAATGAATATGAATTTAAACCAATATATTGTGAATCATGTGTTAAATTTTTCACATTTGTACTATGTTCACATTGTAAATATAAAATATATTTCCAATCAGAAAAAGAAGCAAAAGATGATTTAAACGGATTAAATGGAATAAATATACAATGTCCATATTTAAATTGTAACAAATATACCTTTATAACAAAATGTCCAAAATGTAAAAGAAACCAAAAATTACAATGTAACATCCCAGAAGGGAAACCTATAACATGTTTATATAAAGAATGTAGTTATAATTATTTATATATAAATTGTCCAGTTAAAAATTGTAAAGAAGTATCAATATTAAATAAAGAAGCATCATTAAAAAGATTTCCAGATGGAATGTTATTTGTTCATGATGGTAAAAATGGAAAAATAATATTTCAGAAAATAATATGTCATTATTGTATTAGACCAATAATATATAAATCAACAGAAAAGGAAATTCATAGATATTATGAAGGACAAAAAATAATTTGTCCTTATGATGATTGTAAAAAAAGTTTTAATAGAGTAACTTGTCCAATTTGTTCTTTTGTTATTATTTTTGATAATGGATGGTATAGAATGGGAACAAGAATTAAATGTGCAAATTGTCAAGATCTTTTTTCTAAAATTCTTTGTCCTAAATGTAATAAAATTTTAACTTTTCAAAAAGGTAATTTTACTGAATGTAATACTTTAACTTGTGGATTTAAAAATTGTAAATTTAAATGTCAAATTGTTAATTGTGTTCATTGTAGGAGAATGAATTTTTTTTTTAATGAAAAGTTAATATTAGGTCAAGCTATAAGATGTCATTATTCAGATTGTAAAAAAATTTTTAATGTAATAATTTGTCCTTTTTGTAATGAAATAAATGCATTTCCAAATGGAGATTTTTTCTTTGGTAGAAATTATCAATGTATTTATTTAAATTGTTTAAGAACTTTTACTTATTTTATTTGTCCTTTTTGTTTTGATATTTCTATGAATGAAAATTATGAAGAAGGTTTAAATTTACAATGTCTTAATTGTAAAAAAACTTTTTTTAATACTGGATGTCCTTTTTGTAAAAAAATGATTTTAGTTAAACAAGTTAGAGTAAGACAAGGACAACTTATTCAATGTCCTAATATTGAATGTAATAAAATTTTTTCTTTTATTGCTTGTCCTTCTTGTAAAAGATTAGTTTTTTCAAAAGATAATAAAAGTATTTATGGACAATGTTTAAAATGTAATTATAAAGAATGTAAATGTGTTTTTATTACTATTAAATGTAATAATTGTGAAAAAAAAATAATTTTAATAAATAAAGAAGAAATAAAACCAAATGAAATAATAAAATGTCCTAATTGTAAAAAAGAAGTTAATTGTTCATATGAATCAAATGAATCAGTATTAAAAGATAATTTAATGATATTAAATATTGCAGAAGGAAATGGGATTAATTTTGGAAATGGGAACATTGATGAAAATTTCATAGCTAAAAATGATTTAATAATTAAATGTGATAAAATATATAAAAATCCATCATTAATAGGTGTTAATTCTGATATGGAAATGACATCAAAGAATCAAATAGATAATTCAAATAGTAAAGTTTATTTTAGTAATTCATATCAAGAAACTTTTTATTCATATAGAAATAAAAATGTTATATTAAAAGTTTGTATGCTTTGTCAAAATAATCCTAGAGAAAGTGTTTTTGTTCCTTGTGGACATAGGTGTACTTGTTATCATTGTGGTATACTTTTTTTTACTACTCATAAAAAATGTCCAAAATGTGAAAAGGATGCAAGAACTTTTATTAAAAGAATTTATCAATAAATATATTAATTATTATTTTTTTTAAGATGGTTATTTTTTTGTTTTTGTTTGATGTTTATTTAGGATTATTTTTTACTTTTTTAAATGGTTTTTTTTATTTGGAGTATTAAGTTTAAAATATCCTTAGTTGTAAAAGATTTTATTAATAGATTATTTATTATATAAGATTTAATTTTTTAATTATATAAAATTAGTAAAAAAAACTCAATCATTATTATGATTAAAAAAGAATTAATTTTATATTTTACATAATAAGATTAAATATTATATAACAATTTAATTATATGAGCATATCATTATCAATTAGATATATTAATTTAATTAAAAATATATTTTAATAAAAAACCATTATATATTCCAAATAAAAATATTCTATTTATAATAATTAACTTTTTTTATTTTCTTCTTTAATATATTTATCCTCAATTCCTAATAAAGTATAAATTTCTTTTATATTCATTAGAACTTCTTTAGGTATAATAGATAATAAATTTTTGGTTTTATAAATAACTCTATTCAATCCTCTAATATAAGGAATCCAAAAAAAAAAAAATAAAAAAACAATAAAAGTTAAATAAGAAGCAAAAATACATATAAATAAAAGTTTAATACCATCTAAATAATTATTAACACTTTCAACATTAATAATTTTTATTTGATTATAAAAAGGTATGATAAAATTTCTATAAAAAATACTTAAATTAATCATTAATTCTCCATTAAAAAGACTAATAGGACCATTTTTATAAAATTCAACAGTATTATTAGTAATATTACGATAAAAAAAATTAGTACCAACTAAAGTCAAATTATAATAATTTTTATTATTATATGAGACAAATCTTCTATATTGATTTGTATATCTTATTTCTTCAACAAAATAAGAAGCAGTAACCTCTAATCCATATTTAGTTGAATTATTCATAAAAGATTTACATTCATCTTCACTTTCAAAATAATCATTTAATCTAAAATCACATGGCATTTTTCTTAATAATTTTGTATATTTTTCATAAAAATTACCTTTTATTTTTTTTCTATGTGCATTCATATAAACATTTGTTTTTCTTCTTATAACATATAATTTTTCTAATTCATTTTGAAGAAATAAATTAACATTCATTTCATATACATTTGAATTATTATCAAAAGATGCTTCTCTTAATGAATTAAAAATTAAATGATATTCATTTTCACATAAACATTGCTGTTGAAAATATTTAACATTTATATATGAAAAATGTAAAAATGAAATAAATAAATATAATAATGATAAATAATATATTTCTAACAATATAAGGAAAATTATAATTTTGATTAAAAATTTTCTTGATAATTCTTTGGCTCTTATTTTTCTCTTTAAATTTTTATCAAAATAATAAATATGATTTTTTGTTTGAGTATTATTATCTTGCTCTTTTTCTTCTGAATCATCATATTCTTCAATTTCTCCTTTAACTTTTTTCATATAATTTTCACATCTATCAATACAATCTTTAATAACCTCAAAATCAATTTCAAAAAATATTTCTATATAATTTTCTTTTTTTTCAGAGACTAAATTATACGAATTAGATATTAAAAAATAAATTAAAGTTAAAATCACAAATATTAATGCAACACCAAAATAACATATAAAATTCACATAATGTATTTTATCATTAATTTCATCAATATAAACTTGAAATTGAGTATTAAAAGCTTCTCCAATACTATTTAAACAATTAGATAAAAAATGATAAACATCTTGATCAGTTGGAATAATTTCTTCAACTAATTTACAATAAATATTAAAAATATCCATTGAAATTTCAATTAAAGCACTATTTAAATTATTAGTAGTATAAACAATTGATAAGTCATTTCTAATATTTGATAAACTATAAACTCTTTCATTAATTTCATAATACGTTTTATTACTATAATCTAAAGATATTGATATATCTTCTTGAACTAATTTATCAAATTTAATAAAAATTGATATTACTTCTTTTTTAACTAATTCAATATAATCTTCTTTATTTAATCTTGAAGGAAAATTTGTATAATTTTCATTATTTAATAATGTTAATTCTCTAATATAAAATATAGAAATACTATTTAATCCCATCATCATTCCACTATTTAATATAATTTTTGAACATAATTTTATTGTTTTTATTGTTTTTAAAATATATACTATAAATAATATTGTCATTGCAATTATTAATATAAAACTTAATGTTGAATGAAATGCCAGTTTTATTATACTTTCTTGATTTTCTTCTTTTTGTAAACAATTTTCAATTTGTTTTACAATAAAATCATTTTTATCAATTTTGGGTATTTCTATATTCTCAAAATTAATATTAATATTTAAATCTTTTGATTCTTCTAATTTATATTCCTGCTTATTATTCATATCATCATTTTTTTTTTTAGGTAAATCATTCATTTTTCTTTCAATTTGAGATGTTTTATTATAATTATTAATTTCATCAAATTTCAAAGTATGAAAATTATAAATAAACAATTTAATTTTTTGACAATTGACTTGATAATATTCATCAGTTTTCTTATTAGAAAAATTAATAATATGATTAGAATCAATACTACTTTTATTATTATTATTATCAAAAGTAGAATCAACAATATCAGAAGAATCATTTTCTTCTTCTTCTTCTTCTTCTTCTTCATTCTCAAGTCTTTTTTGTTCATATAATTTATGTATGATTTTCTTTTTAGCATATTCCTTTATTTCATCATTATTATCATTATTATTTAATTTATAAGAAAATGAATTAATATCTAATTGTAAATTTATATTAGATTGAGGAATATAATCATGAGGAATATTTAAATTTTCTAAAGACAATGATTCAGCACCTTTTGCTGCTATAGAATTTATTTTTCTAAATGATTTTTTATTTACAAATGGTAGTTTTATTGATAATGATGGAACTCTTTTTAAATCTTCTTCTGGAATTTCTATTTTAAATAAGTAACCTACAACTTTATTATTTATTATCTCTTCCTTTACTGATAAATAATATAATTGTTCAATAACTTCATTATCTCTAAATTTTAATTTATTTGTATCTTTTTTTTTTTTTTTTTAAATTTTTTTTTTTATTTTTTTTTTAAAAATTTTTTTTAAATTTTTTTTTTTTTCTCTTTTTAAT
>Ga0256407_10001920_pt1 | contig 41502 bp, 28 predicted proteins | sample RumenRJG_04DNA_FD_193489 | JGI IMG/M metagenome (GOLD analysis project Ga0256407, IMG submission 193489) | Bovine rumen microbial communities from Lethbridge, Alberta, Canada - RJG_04 | ecosystem: Host-associated > Mammals > Digestive system > Stomach > Rumen | place: Canada: Alberta... | reverse complement strand
TAAGGTATGCGCGAGGCAACGGTTTCCAGATACTTTTCCGCTGCCAGTTTGCTGCGTCCGTATTCGGTATTGGGCTGGGGCGTGTCCGTCTCGCGGATCTCATCGTAGGGCTGCTGCTCCTTGATGGCTCCGAAGATGCTGAGGCTGCTCAGATAGACCAGCCTTTTCAAGGGCATCCCCAGTTCGAGGATGGCCTCTACCAGGTTCTTTGTTCCCTCGCAGTTGATGCGCATGAAGTCCTGCTTGTTCAGGCACTTCGTCACGCCTGCGGCATGCACCACATAGTCGAAGTCCTTACCTCTGAGTTGCTCTACGAGTTGCTCCTTCTTCGACAGGTTCAACTCGATGAAGTGGATGCGCTCGTCCTGTAGCCATTCCTTCGAACTGCTCTTGCGCACGGCAGCCCATGTCTCGAAGCCTCGCTTCAGGGCCTCCTCCACGATAAACGAGCCGATAAATCCGCTCGAACCAGTGATTAATATCTTCATTTTGTCCAATTTGGGTACAAAGGTACTATTTTTTTACGACAACTTGGACAACTTAGACAACTTTTCTTTTCGACTGAGTTCGAATGTTGTTATAGTTGTCTTTATTGTCGTAAAAAAAAACGCGCGATTTGTCTTTTATTTCAAAAAAATAATGTATCTTTGCGGCAAAGAACTAAAGTATAAGTCTATGGGAAAGAAAAAAGGTGGTAAACGTTTAGGGAAGAAGCAGGTCAGCGAACTGCTGCAGAACCTCTTCCAGCACAATCCGAACGAGACGTTCTCGTTCAAGCAGATATTCAGGGCCCTGAAACTCGACACCCATCCGCTGAAGATGCTCGCCATCGACGTGATGGAGGAGATGGCGTGGGACGACTTCCTCTCGAAGGTCAGCGACAACTCCTACCGTCTGAACCTGAAGACACAGGTTCAGGAGGGTGTGTTCCGTCGGAAGGCTTCAGGGCGCAACTCGTTCCTGCCCGACGATGGTGGTACCCCTGTCTTTGTGGCAGAGCGTAACTCAATGTCGGCGATGGACGGCGACAGGGTAAAGGTGTCGTATATGGCCCGTCGCGACAAGCATATCAAGGAGGCGATGGTCATCGAGATCGTCAAGCGTGCCCACGACCAGATTGTCGGAAAACTGCGTGTCGACAAAGACTGGGCCTTCCTCATTCCGCAGGATAACACCTTCGTCCATGACATCATCATCCCCAAGCGCAAATTGAAAGGTGGCAAGACTGATGACAAGGCCGTGGTGAAAGTGGTCCAGTGGCCTGATGCAGAGCATAAGAACATCATAGGCTCGGTGGTTGATATCCTTGGCAAGACGGGTGAGAACAATGCTGAGATGCATGCCATCCTCGCCCAGTATAACCTGCCTTATAAGTATCCTCAGAACGTGGAAGAGGCTGCCGAGAAGATCGATCCGGGCATTACCCCAGAGGAGATAGCCCGCCGTGAGGACTTCCGTGATGTCTTCACCTGCACCATCGACCCCAAGGATGCCAAGGACTTCGACGATGCCTTGAGTATCCGTAAGATGGAGAGCGGGCTGTGGGAAGTCGGCGTTCATATCGCTGACGTCACCCACTACGTCAAGGAAGGCTCCGTCATCGACAAGGAGGGCTATAACCGCGCCACGAGCATCTACCTCGTCGACCGCACCATCCCCATGCTCCCGGAACGCCTCTGCAACTTCATCTGCTCCCTCCGTCCTGACGAGGAGAAACTCTGTTACAGCGTCATCTTCGTGATGGACGAAGAGGCGAACATCAAGAAGTGGCATCTGGCACATACCGTTATCCGCAGTGATCGCCGTTATGCCTATGAGGAGGTGCAGCAGTTACTCGAGGACAATGGTGTGAAGGATGGCACAGGTGAACCTGCGCCTCCCGCTACTAAGAAGAATCCTTACAAGGGTGAATATGCCAATGAGTTGATCACCCTCGATGCCCTTGCCAAGAAACTCCGTGCTGCCCGCTTCAAGAACGGCTCCGTGAAGTTCGACCGTGAGGAACTCCATTTCGACATCGACGAGACGGGTAAGCCCGTGAAGGCCTACTTCAAGGTGTCGAAAGATGCAAACAAACTCATCGAGGAATTCATGCTGCTGGCCAACAAGACCGTCGCCGAGTCGATTGGTCGTGTGAAGAAGGGTGTAAAGGCCAAGACATTGCCTTATCGTGTCCACGACCAGCCTGATCCTCAGAAACTCGAGAACCTGCGCCAGTTCGTCTCGAAGTTCGGTTATAAGGTGAAGACCAGTGGTACGAAGGGTGCCATCACCAAGTCGCTCAATGCGCTGATGGCCGATGCCGAGGGCACCCGTGAGCAGAACGCCATCGAGACCGTCGCCCTCCGCGCGATGATGAAGGCGAAGTACAGTGTGCATAATATCGGACATTATGGACTGGCCTTCGACTACTACACCCACTTCACCTCGCCCATCCGCCGTTATCCGGATATGATGGTACACCGTCTGCTGACGAAATACCAGAACGGGGCCCGCTCTGCCAATAAGGAGAAGTATGAGGAGTACTGCGAGCACTGCAGCGACATGGAGCAGGTGTCACAGAATGCCGAGCGCGACTCCATCAAGTACAAGATGGTGGAGTTCATGGCCGACAAGATTGGCAACACCTACGACGCCCACATCTCAGGCCTTACCTCCTACGGCATCTATGCCCAGATTGACGAGACCCACTGCGAGGGCATGATTCCCATCCGTGACCTCGGCGACGACTACTACGACTTCGACGAGAAGAACTTCGTCATCGTGGGGCGCCGTCATCACACGAAGTACCAGTTGGGCGACCCCATCCGCATCCAGGTGGCCCGTGCGAACCTCGAGCGCAAGCAACTCGACTTCACCCTTGCTGACGACTGACCATTCGCGCGTTCCTTATATTATTTCGCATACGAGGATATGTTAAAAAACATATTTTCCGTATAAAAATCCCGATATTTGTTTGGCAGGTATCGGGATTTTTGCTTATCTTTGCAGCGTAATTTTAAAACATGAGAACCAAGTAACAAGTATCACAAAACTCAGAATTTTTGCACCAGCCACACCAAGGCTGGCGGGATCGTACGCTCTTTGACATTTTGGTACAGCAATCGTGTTTTGTGATAGAAACTTCGAGTTAAGTTTCTGTGAGCCTTACTGGGCAGCGGCTTCAGGCCGTTGCCCAAATACCACTTGCGCCCTTTGACACAGGGCATCCGACACAATATCCAAACAATCTTTATTTCTTTTATATGAAAAAAGAAACCAACAACAATGTGGACGAAGAGTTCGACCTCCTTCTTCAGAAGTTTATCGATGATGAACTCGACAGTGATGAACCAGATGATGATTTTGGTGACTTCGACGATGGCGATGATGTCGGGTCTGATACTTCTGACGAAACCGTTGCTTCAGAGGATCCCCAACTGCCGTTCCCGCCTGAGATGGATAGCAGGCTGGCGGAGATCCGGATGAAGACCTGCCTTGAAGAACACCACGACATGGAAGACGTGCAGTCCGTAAGCATCGAAGTGATGCCAGGACAGAAAGAGCGGCTCTGCTCCAGCGGCCCCGTGTCTGTGACCATCCAGACGAAGCCTAAGGCCCGCTCCGGCAAGAATCGTTTCAGGTGCTTCGTCTACAGCGAATCCTTCTTTCCGATGTGTGCCTCGACAGGAGATTCACCTGTTAAACGCCTGCGCGACAGGCGGATGACGGTGGAAATCACCTGCGACCATATCTGGGTACCCGGAAAGTATATCCTCTACATCAACGATACCTTCGAAGAGTCCCTGATGCGTGTCGACTTCACCCTCGACGGTGAACTGCATCTGGAGGCTCAGACACCACAGGTGCTCGAGCCCTGTGGCATGGAGCATATCCTTGTCTCCTGCATCGAGGGCGTTGACACAGGCTGGCATGCCGTGGCAGAAATGCCCGGCATGACGCAGTTCAGACGGCGGGTGATGCAGAACCGCCAGATGGATCTCTTCAACGAAGTCCGTAAGGAGAACGGCTCCTGGGGGATCCGTCAGAACAACAATCTGCTGATCTGTATGCGCAACGACGATGTCACCTATGGGATGCTCATGCATCTCCAGAGCCTGCTCGTCAGCAAGCATGGTTTCAATTTTGTCGACTGTTCGACGCTCTATGAGCCCACGAACCAGTACCCCTACGAACAACTCAGCGAGAAGTTCAGCAGTTCTGCCAAGCAGGTGTATTGCCTCACCCGTATTGGCGACCTGCTGACAGCCGGTGGCAAGGTGGTGATGCGGCGCATCATGGATGCCGTGCGCACCCTGAACGACGAGAACCTCCTCTGGCTCTGCGGCACGCGCTCAGAGATCGACGACCTGCTGGAACTCTATCCCTCCCTGCGACAGCGCTTCGATGCTGACAGTTATGTCGAGCAGGAGCCCTACAGCGTCTTCGACCTCATACAGGCCTTCTCCCAGGCACTCTCTGACGAGTACCTCGAGCCCGACGCCCACACTCAGGACCGTCTGGCCAGGACCGTTCTTCAGGGGTATGAGCAGGGCGCGTTGACCAACTGGACCATGACTGATGTCCGCCGCTTCATCGCCGGGCAGGTGCGCCCCCGCTATGTGCAGCGCGCCCTGAAGATGGTCGACGAGAACTGGGTCGCCTCTTTCTGCGAGAGCGACATCCCCTACGACCAACTCACCAGCCAGGGCTCCGCCTTCGAGGAGAGCATCCGCGAACTCAACGGCATGGTAGGCCTCAAGAGCGTGAAGGATGGCATCCGGACGATGGCCAATCAGGCCCGTTTCCATCAGGAGCGCCGCCGTCGCGGACTCCGGAGCGACAAGGGCGTCGCCTTCCATTCCGTCTTCACGGGCAACCCAGGCACAGGCAAGACCACCGTCGCCCGCCAACTGGGTAAGATCTACCACTCCCTCGGGCTTCTCTCCAAGGGCGAACTGATCGCCGTAGACCGTACGCGCCTTGTGGGGCAGTATATCGGACAGACGGAGGACAACATGAAGTTGGTGCTCGAGGAGGCGCGCGGCAACGTGCTCTTCATCGACGAGGCTTACGCCCTCTTCACCAACGACCCCGACCGCAAGGACTTCGGCCATCGTGTCCTCGAGTCGCTGCTCACCGTCCTCACCAGGCCCAACCCCGACATGCTCATCGTCCTCGCTGGCTACACCAAGGAGATGGACGCCATGCTCAGTTCCAATCCCGGACTCAGGAGCCGCTTCCCCTACAAGTACCAGTTCGACGACTACGACGCCGCCCAGTTGATGGAGATCGCCATTCACCTCTTCGAGCGCGAGGACTACATCCTCTCTGATGAGGCCGCCACGGAACTGCGGAACGACATCGAACAGACCCTGACGATGAGACTTCCCGAGTTCGGCAACGCCCGTTGGATCGACCAACTCGTCCGCAATGGCATCATCCCCGCCATGGCCGACCGCGTCTTCTCTACAGGCAGCACTGACTTCCAGCGCATCGAAGCCTCCGACGTCAAGACGGCCTTCGAGCGTCTCAAACCCAAAGCCGCCCCGCTGAAGCCCCACCACAAAGTGGTGTCAGGCTTCAGCGCCTGACGGCGCCCCTTGTTTTTCGAAAAACAGAACAAATGAAAAATTTACCATGACACGATTATTGTTAAAGCTTACGCCCGATAGTGGCAGAACCGATTTGACCTATTTCATGGGAAAACTTAATGTGATCCTTTCTCTCTCCGAGGCGTTGGACATCTCTAACGAGTGTTCCTTCTCTTTGTATAACGATCAACTATGGATGCTTCTTTATGCAGCCACAGGCGACAAAGAAGTCAAACGTAAAGAACACGAGTTCAACGTTTCTTTTAGCCAGAGTGTCCTTTGGGTGCCAGGTAACTATATCTTCTTATTCCATAGTGGCGACACTATCCTCCGATTCGATCTCCAACTCAACGAGCATGGGGTGATAAAAGAGACAGGTTTTCGTCAGTGTGCGAAGATGAGCGACGAGGATATTCTCTCAGGAGCGCTGCCTTCTATTAATGCCTGGCGTACTTTCTTCTCTAATACGCCTGGAATGATGCAATGGAAGCGTTGGCTGATAGAACGGCTTCAGGAACGGGCATTTAACACGCTGAGGGCAGAGCATAGGCATGGTGTCCTGGCATATTGTAACAATCTGCTCGTCGCCTCACCGTCGCCAGATTTCGCCTCACGGAATATCACCCTTCTGAAATTCTTGGCAGAGATTAAGTGTGAAACCCACTGTGCAGACTGTACCACGCTCTATGATCCATCCAGCAGCAATCCATACCACAAACTGGATGAATTGTTTAGTAGCCAGGTTTCCGACGACAATGTTCTAGGACTCTCCCTCCCCGTATCGAAAGACCGGATTTATTGCTTTAGGAATATCTGGGCATTGTTGGAACCAGGTTGGGAGTATGTGTTGAAGAAGATACGGTCCCGTTGCCCCGGCTATTATGATTCCGCCATCTTTAGCGGTACACAGGAGGATATCGACAAATTGTTGGAGCGCGAGCCTTCGTTGCAGGCCTATTTTCCTCAGCGTAATCGTCTGGCCATAGAACCCTATACCATCGAAGAGATCATCCGTATCTTTTTCTATGAGGCCGACAGATCACGACTGACATTCACCCCTGAAGCCATCGATGCTGCTTGTCGCCAACTGATAGAACGATTCCAGCAAGGTCTCATCACCCATTGGCTTTGGAAGGATATTCGCCACTATATTCAGAACGACCTTCTTCCACATTACAATCGTCGCGCCATTGCTGCCATCCAGCAGGGCGTTGCTCTCACTGAGGTTCTCGACCTCCGACCAGAAGATTTATGATTGAAAACCAATGTAAGATAGTTAGACTTATGTATTCAGAAATTGCAAAGAAAAACAGAAACGATATTTTAAAATTCCTCCAGAGTCTTGGGGAGGACCGCAGAATTTACTCAGCCCATCGTCAGGGCTTGGAGCCTTTGCTTCCCGATATGGAAGCCTATATCTATGCCACGGAAGAAGAGATTGTCGTGGTCCTCATGGATCCGGGAACCAACCAACGGTTCGGAGACAAAGATGAGATGACGTGGGATTTGGCCCTTACCTGCGAAATGTACCGCCATCGTCTGCAACGTCTCAGCAAGCATGTCCCGAATGTCTATGGTGTTTTAGTGACTTCCGACCATGTCATGGAGTGTGATGATTTGCAGGAAATCTGGGATGCCCTCGACATGGCCATCATCGACAGCACAGAGGGCCTTGACCACCTCTCCCTCCCCGTCAATACTGAAGAAGACCTGCCCGTCGCCTTCCCTTTGGATTTCCTCTATAACGCTGAGTTTACCGAGTCCGACCTCGCCTTTGCTGAGTACAGTCTCAGCACACTCATCGATCCATACACCACCCCCGAAGAGCGGAAAGAAGATATGGACTATCTCATTAAAGAATTCGGAATGTATGACGAACAATGACAATACCCTCGCTTTGGCCCGCAGTTTCATCAAGACGGCACGAGGCTATGCGGAATACAAACGGATAATCGGCTACAACGAAGACAACTACGACATCCTAGACATATTAAACCAAAAGGCCAGTCTTGAGATCTGCAACCGAGGGCCTGCAGATTATTACTATGAGAAGGCCTACGATATGCTCTGCGCCTGCTTGGGGAAAGACCATCCCGAGACACGCCAGCTTGTCCGTGAGATCATCAGCTATCATGTCCATAACGTCCAACGGATGATGCAGGAGAATTACACCATAGTCATGGTAATCATCATGTTCTATCTTACAGTCAATCTGTCGACACTCAATGTCGGAACGCGTCAGATAGTCAACTATCTCACCTTCTGCAATGCCTCCCTCGCCACCTTCTGGTATCTGGAGCAGACCATCATGTGCTTCCTCGAGCGCCGCCACTATCAGCGAATTTACAATAAGTAAACAATGAATTACTACATGAGAGACTTAATACTGTTGATTTCCTTCATACTGCCCTTCCTCCTTTCTTGCAAGCAGGGAGGACAGGAAGTGGCAGACTTCGATGATGAGATGCCAAAATCCCCTGACCAGCGTTTTGACTCGCTGATGTGGCTCCAGTATCATTGTCCTGACGATGAAGAGAAGACCGCCTATGAGTGGAACTGGGCTTATGATGTTCGTGAGACTTTGGGCGTCGACGACCTCGACAGTTTGGCAGCCCTGACCCGTGAGCAGGACGACGGCTATCAGTCGTATGCAAGCAGTTGCGTTACTTCTGATATGGTAACAGCCTCAGAAGTTTATGCCGGTACAGCCCGTTTCCGGATGCTCAATGCCTATGAGGCCTTGGCAGAACTGACAGCAGAGACACCTTTGGGCAGTCTTGACGACTGCTATTACCGCGACTATGTCTTGTGGGAAGAACTGTATAAGGAATACGACGAATATTATAATGAGACAGGGGGATTCCGTTTCGTGAATCTCAACAGCTATTATGCCTATTTGGCCGACCTCCGTACAGAACTGCTCCGTCAGGAACTCGCCTGTTTCTCGGCAGGGAAGAATAGTCCGAAGCTGTCTGATGCAAAAGCGGATCTCCGTTGGGACAAGCAGCACAAAGCCATCCGCCAGTGGTATGACTACCGTTTGACGATGGCCGACAAGCTCCAGCAGACCGCTCCCTCGCAGGCACAGTGCATCAGAGCCCTCTCCCGTCAGGCCGTCCAGTGGTATATGGATTTCACGATAGATTATGAGACCAGCACCCAAGTGCCCGAAGACTGACCAGATCTTCTGAGATATATGAATCCCCACAAGGCTGAAAATGCTTTGTGGGGATTATTGTAATGACAATACCAGACCGTATCTTTTAAAAGTCCTGAACTCCTCTTCTTTCAGTATCCTTTGAAAGTCGAGATTCATGTCCTTGAATTCCTTCATGATGATCCTGTTCTCCATGAATGTCTCCGTGGCCCGTCCAAGATTCCGACGCAGCAACTCGCGACTCGCCTCCTCGTCCTGCAGCCTCTCTGTGTGGCTGGCCACAGATTCATAGATTGATCGCAGGCATTCGCGGTTTTCTCTTTCGCTTCTGCCTTTAGGGTCGATGTGGTTCTTCAGGAAACTGTGCATCACTTTTGCTCCCCTGTCCCCAGTGAAATATCTGCGAGTTGCCGTAGACAAGAAGATGCCAACAACCTCCATGTGGCTCAACCCCATCTTGCCGGCTATGATCTGGAAGAGAAAGATTTCCTGAGGGGCAGAGTAGGCGTCAGCCCCCATGAGTTTGATCAGGTTCCTCAGATACTCTTCTTTGCTTTTCCTCGTTTGGGGCATCTCTTCCTCAACATGACCCCAGCCACTTTTGAGCGCTTCCCTTAATTGCTTCTCGTCAATGCCTTCCAGATGACAGATTGCACTGATGGCTTCTTTTTCTTCAGTCGTGATCTCACCGTCGGCAATGGCCATCGCAGTCAGGTCGCGAGCCAATTTGAACTGAGGTTCAGTAACGGCAGTCAGGAATTTTGCAATGATACTCATATGAATGGCACTAGCGGTTCAGTTCCATCAGACCGAGGATGCTGTTCACAAGTTCCTGCTCCTTGGCCCACTTGCCCTTAGGGAAGGCAAACAGATAGCCTTTGCCATAGTCGAGTGTGAATGACGAAGGGGCGGCAAACAGACTTTTGAAGTCGCTTCTCAGCATTCCAAAGCGTACACGGTTCACATAGCCTTTCTTGCCCAGTTCCCTATACAGGAACTCAGCAGGGGCCGTGATGGCGTGGCCGTCAGCCGTGCGAATGGTGACGAGGCTGTCTGTAACGGGTTCCTTGGCACTGATGGTGGCCGTTACGTGAATGGAGTCGGTGGTTATCAGACTGGTGACGTCGAACAGCAACTCTTTCTGGGCCGTGGAGCCGGAAGCCTTGTCCATCTTCTGAGGCATGATAAAATAGACCGTTCCCCGTTCTGTGTTGTGAGTCTTATATTTCTTGGTAATGTTCCCCGAGAACACGGAAAGGCAGAGTGCCTGGACAAATAGTAAAATGATGAGTCTTGACATGTCGGTCTGATAAATAAAAGAATCAAGAGAGTTGGCCGTTATGGCTTTCTCTCTTGATCGTATGTGCATCAAAGATTATTCTCCGTAAACAATAGTGGTGTGTTTGGCGTAGATTCCAAGGATGTTGGAAGACTCGTAGTCCACATGGCTGATCTTCTTGATGCCACCAGCCTTGGCAGCAGCGTCGATGCTGGCGTCGCCAGAAGCATAGACACCCAGAATAGAGGTAGCCTCGGAGGTTCCGACTTTGTGGCCGAGAGAGTTGCTGGTTACAAGACCGGGACCCTTCTGTGACTGATACACAAAACCAGTTGTGGGAGCATAGTTAACCATTGCGCAACTTGTAAGCATAAGAGCGCAGACAGCACATGCTACTGAAGTAAATACTTTCTTCATAGTAAATAATGTGTTTTTTATCCCTAGGCCCTCTCTCAGGATGGTAAAATATTGATAGTGTAATGACTGTTCTGCATTCCCGCAGGGCCACCTCTACCGAAGCGAGTCGTTCCTGACAGACCAGTTGCCAAATCTTCTTTGGTCATGCAAAGGTAGACAATTCTTTTCATCTGACCAAATTTTTAACAGGATAAATGACTCTTGCCGGCAAAAACTTATGTTTCTTCATACGTTTTTCTTTTTTTTCCCGAGGAGAGGAATGAAAGAGGCAAAATGATAAGGCGCCATCATTATGCAGTATTCAGACCACCCCTGATCCCTCCGTCAATCACACATCTTGATAGATTGTGATTGTTAGATTCTATTGCGATTGTATGGCGGCGAGGGACTTGCGGGCTTTGTTGCGGCCGATGTTGATGAGGCGCTCAGACTTGTCGTAGTCGAAACTGCCGTAGCGGCTCATCTGGATGTCGATGAGGATGTCGGGCTTCGTCAGTTGGGCCATCAGCAGCGAGTTCTGGCGGATCATGATCGAACTGGTGCGGGAGAGCAGCGTGTAGTAGTTGAATTCGATGTTGTCGGGGATGATCATGTCGAGCAACTTTGCCTTGAGCGACTTGTCGTGTTTCTGCTTCTCGGCCTGTTTCTGCATCTTCTCCCACTGGGCCTTGTAGTCGTGGCCGCTGACGTCGACGCCTACGAGGAGGTCGCCTTCGTGGCGCTGGACGCGGTTCATGGGGATGGGGTTGACCACGCCGCCGTCGATGAGGATCATCCCGTCGCGACGGACGGGCTCGTAGAACGTGGGCAGGGAGATGCTGGCGCGGATGGCCTCGAAGAGACTGCCCTTGTCGATGACCACCTCGCGTCCGGAGATCCAGTCGGTGGCGACGGCGCAATAGGGGATGGGCAGGTCTTCGATGCGCACGTCGGGCACGAACTCCATGATGGCCTTGATGATGCGGGTGCCCTTGACGAGGTGGTTGAGACTGAGCGAGAAATCTGTCAGTTCCAGCATCTTCTTCTTGTCGATGGTCTTCATCCAGTCGCGGAACTCCTCCAACTTGCCTGCGGCATAGACGCCGCCTATGAGGGCGCCCATCGAACAGCCTGCCATCGAGGTGATGTGGTAGCCTTGCGCCTCCAGTTCCTCGATTACGCCGATGTGGGCCAGTCCGCGGGCGCCACCACTCGATAATGCCAGTGCGATATCTTTCATGTCTTGAATTATTCTGTCTGCAAAGGTACTTATTTTATGTGAAAAGTGAATCGTGAAAAGTGAATAATTTGCTACCGCCATGCAAAAATTTCAGTTTTCACTATCCACTTTTCACTTTTTTGTCTATCTTTGTCCCCGAAAACTGTATCAACCATGATCAGGTATACCAGAAAAGAGGAAATATGGAATGCGTGGTCGCACGGCGGGGGTGTCCTGCTGGGTGTGGTGTTCGGTGTGATCTTCCTCGTGTGGTGCTTCCAGGCCGACGACCAGTGGGCAAGGGTCGGGGTAATCCTCTATCTCTTCGGCATGCTGGGGTCGTATGCGGCCTCGACGCTGTATCACTCGATGAAGCACCACTCGAAGTGGAAGGGACGCCTGCGCAAGTGGGACCATGCGGCGATTTACTGGCATATCGCTGGCTCGTACTCGCCCCTGACGCTGGTAGCCCTGCGAAAGGCGACAGCAAATTATTCACTTTTCACTATTCACTTTTCGCTTAATTGGGGCTGGGCGCTGTTCGTATTCGTGTGGACCTGTGCCATCATCGGCACCATCATCAGTTTCGTCCGCCTGAAGGAGCACTCGAACGTGGAGACGTTCTGCTTCGTGGGCATGGGACTGAGTGTGCTCGTGGCCTTCAAGCCGCTGATTGACTCGGTGTCGACGGCGGCTGTCATCTGGATCATCGCCGAGGGTGTGAGTTACATCACGGGGGCCGTGTTTTATTCCTTTAATAAAACGAAGTACATGCACTCCGTGTTCCATTTCTTCGTCCTCGCTGGCTCCGTCTGCCACATCATCGCCGTCTGGGATGTGCTGATGGCGTATCTCTAAATTTTGATAATTGTTATATCGGCTTTAAAGACAAATAGATCCCGAAATGTTTACACGCTTCGGGATCTATTCACATCTTTAACAAAAGGCTTACCTAATCAAAGGACTCGACAATATCAATTTGCTCCACATCAGGCCCTGCTGCTTCCGGATCTGGTGTCTCTTTAGAATTGTTGCTCTTGATGATATTGATCATCTTCACGATGTCGGCAGCATTCAGTTGTTTATTGCCATTCGTATCAGCATTTGTGAAGATGAGTCCCTCGGCCTTTCCCGTCATGATGTACTCCTTGACGAGCTCGACGTCTTCCATGGTAACATCGCCATCGCCATCGGCATCGCCGAAATTAACCTCGATGATGTTTTCGAAATCCTTCCACCCGCTGGCATTCTCATAGCGCGACTTTGAGCCTAATGGCACATAGAGCGTTGCCTTCGTTTTTTGGTAGACACCATTGTCTTGATCCCACCAGTTGAAGCTTCCTTCGTCTATTGACAGCGGGATAGCCCTGTGCACCGTCACAGACTTCAGATTGCGGCAATCAGAGAATGCATCCTTCTCTATATTGTCCACTGTTGCGGGAATATCAATCGCTGTTAAGCTGAAACTTCCGTAGAAGGCAGCTTCTCCGATGGTCTTAACCGAACCAGGTATTTCGGTTCCGCCGCAGGCGGCGACAATCTTATTCGTAGCCGTCTCCACAATGGCACTGCTGTTGTTGCGGGAGTCATAGACGGAGTTGCCGGGGTCCACGGACAACTTGGTGTTATAATTCTCTGCAAACACTTTTACGCCCAAGCTTGTGATAAATGAAGGAAGTGTGAATGAAGTAAGACTCGTATTATAATAGAAGGTCTCATCTGCCAGCGAGGTAATTCCAGTGAAGTACTTGATCTCATCGAAGGAGTTAATATGCTTGCCCCAGAAGAGCCTACCAAAGTCTGTCACGGCTGCAGCCTCTCTTGAAGATAATTCGCCATCTTTGTTCGTGTCCCAGTTCTCCACGCAGATATCTTTCACCTTAGGATCTGCAAAGTTGATAATCTCGTCAGTTCCGCCACCACCCATCTCCACGATGTTTGTGATGTTATCCCAGCCTGTTGTCTGCTTATAGAGCGACATGGTACCATATGGAACGTAGAGCGTGAATGCCACATCGGCATCACCATTCATATTGGTGAAGATATTGTTGAGAGTAGCTTCAGGTTCTGCAATATGACAAACCACCTCCTTGATGTTATACGAATAATTGAAAGCACCAGAGCCTATATTGCACTTTGTCGCCAATATCGTGACCTTTTCAAGCTGATAGCAATAGTCGAAAGCCCATTTACCCACCGACTTTATATTGGCAGGAATGGTAATTTCTTTGAAACGACAGCTTCTGAAGGCACCTTCGCCGATTGAAGTGACCTGCTCAGGAATTACTATCGTCGTCATGTCGAGGCTCCCCATTGACCAGGCTCCGATGGCTGTTACTGTATTGGGAATCACCGAAGTAGAACAGCCACGTCTGATTGTGTTCGTTGCCGTTTCGATGATGGCATTACAGTTGTCACGGGAGTCGAAAACAGTATTACCCTCTGCCACAGAGAGTGACTTCAGGCCTCCTCCAACTCCCCCAAACGAGTCGCTAAGGTCTGTGACACTTGCAGGCAAGACAAAACTGGTGATGCTGTTGCATTGCTCTATGCAGTTGCTCATCAGGTGTTCTATTCCCTCAGAGATTGTTATCCCGGTCAGAGAAGAATAGTTATAAAATGCCCACTCGGCTATAGTTGTCACTTTATACCCATTTGCATAAGCAGGAATCGTCAGTAAACCTGTGTAATTCTTATCTATAGTTGCGTCGCTGTATTCACCTGTTCCAACCTGACAGGTCTTGTCGGCTGCGCTGATCACCTTGAATGTCATCTCTACACCCTCCGGGGTCAATGCCTTAAAGGTGTCTCCATCTTTCAGGTCGGGAGTCTCGTCGCCCATCTCAACGATATTCTTGAACATAGTCCATCCCTTAATCGCCTTGTATTTCTCAATTGTACCTGAAGGGACATAGAGTATGGCGTTAGTGGGATAACCCGAAACGGCCCTGGTAAACGCTCTTGCACATTCATCGCCAATATCATTATTAGAATCATCAGGGGGACCAGGATTGTATATTCCAAAGACTGTGGTAGAGATTTCAAATGGTTCCATAATATGAGAAATAACAGTCTCCACATCAGTAACATATCCATCTACTGGAGCGTCATCGTTCAAGACAACGAATGTATTCTCTCCGATACTTTTAACTGTTGAGGGAATTTCTAATTCCTTGAGGTATCTGCAACCACGGAAGATACCACTTCCCATAGCTTCCACTCCTTCGGAGATAATTGCGGAAGTGATATATGTTCCCTTGAAGGCATAGTCTCCGACACTCGTAACCTTATACTCATTAATTGTTGCTGGAATGGTGACAGGACCTTGATATGTATTGTCAACAGCTGGTTCACCAGATTTCCCACTTCCAACTTGACAAGTCATATCTGCTTTGCTAATTACCTTAAAGGTCATCTCAACGCCTTCTGGGGTCAATGCCGTAAAGATATCGCCATCCTTCAAGCCAGGATTCTCGTCCTCAATTTCTCTGATTTCCTTGAAGGCTTTCCAGTAGTCTGCTGACTCGTATGCAGCCTTGCTGCCCTTGGGCACATAGAGCGTGGCATTGTCAATGGAATTGGTAGCGTTCGGGAATCCCGCATAGATGGCTACTGGCTCTTCTGCAAAGGTCGTTACAGAAGTCAGGTTTGAGCATCCCGAGAAGGGTGCATACATCTTCGTCACGCTGCTGGGGATGGTCACGGAAGTAAGGCTGGCGCAGTTGCTTAATGGAGAAACATGTTGCATACTCTCTCCGATGCTGGTTACGCCATCTGGAATGACCAAATCCTTCACTTCCTCGCCATTGAGGAATAAATGCCAGCCATAAAGCCCCCAATTGGTTAAAGACACATTACACCAAGACTTAAGATCTGAGATGTGGACCGTTGCACCGAAGGCACAATCCTCGAAGGAGTCGAGACCACACTCTTTCAGACTCTTGGGGAAAGTAAAAGATGCCAGATTATTGCATTCCCTGAAAGCATGGGTATCAATGCTTGTCACACCCTCAGGAATTACGACAGACTTTATTCCTTTTGCTTCATAAAATGCCTGATAGCCGATGGATATCACCTTGAATCCCTTTACTTCGGCAGGGATGGTGATGCTTTCAGGTACAGGGTAAGTAACAATTGTGTTTCTGTCCTTGCCTTGTCTTGCCACCTGACAAGTCTTGTCGGCAGCACTGATGACTTGGAATGTCAGCTCCACGCCGTCAGGGGTTAGCGCCGTAAAGATATCACCATCCTTCAAGTCGGGACCCTCACCACTCATCTCCACAATCTCTGCAAACCGAGTCCAACCATTATCATAAGAGGAGACGAACCCTGGAACAGACTCATACTGCTCCTTCTTCCCTAAAGGGACATACAATGTGGCAGAAGATGGCATATAATGCGTATTAGTATGGTCATCAAATTCTATCGTTCTTTCGAATACAGTATGAGATATACTGAATGGCTCCATAATCATGGAATACACTGCGGTTAATCCATGACAGTCATAAAAGGCATTGACACCTATCTCTGTCAATGTGGAGGGCAGAGTAAGTTCCTTTATCTTTGAACAGCCGTAGAAAGCATCACGATCGATGGTGTTGAGTCTTTCAGGAAGCGTAACGCCCTCCAGCTTGTCACAACCATTGAATGCGTATGAACAAATCTTGTTCACAGTAGATGGTATGGCCACAGATCCCTCTTTGCTACGTGAGCAGAATATAATTTCTGTCTTCTCCTTATTATAAAGGATGTTATCACTTAGAATGAATTTTGTGTTCCCTTCTGCCAGCTTGACTTCTTTTACACTAGATAAAGCACCTTCCTCTATTTCTGTTACCGAGGCAGGGATGCTCAATGACAAGATATTACCAAATGTACCATTTTCCAGTTTTGTCAGTCCTGTGAAGTATTGTAGCTCGTCAAAGGTGCAATTATAAAGCCACTTAAATCCATCACCCAACAATGTCACGGCTGCGGCCTCTGTCTTTGACAGCTCGCCGTCACCATTAGTGTCCCAGTTCGCCACGCAGATGGCTTTCACATTTTGGTCGGCAAAGGTGATGATCTCGTTTGGCAAATCAGGTGTTTCTTCTCCTATCTCTTTAATGTTCTGGAACTGTTTCCAACCTGCAGCCGTTCGGTATTTCTCCACCGTTCCTGCTGGAACATATAAAGTTGAATTATCATAATCAGCAAAGATTTTGCTATTAATATCAAAAGGTTCCTTTATTAGTGAAATCACTGAGGCCAATTTTATACAATTTCGGAAAGAAGCATTTCCAATAGAATTTACATGATTACCAATAGTTAAAGAGGTCAAACCACTGCAATCCGAAAAGGCGGCAGCGCCTATAGAGAGAACACTATTAGGAATTTCCAAAGAAGTAAGACTGATACAGTTTTGGAAAGCATTCTGCCCAATGGATGTCACACTGTTGCCAATTACCGCTGAAGTTAGCTTGCTACAGCCATAGAAAGCGCTACTTCCGATGGATGTTGCACTGTTGCCGATCACCACTGAAGTTAGTTCGCTACAACCATAGAATGCATTAGAACCGATGGATGTTACACTATTAGGAATGATCACTGAGACCAAACTACAACAACCTTTGAATGTATAACTATTGATAGATGTAACGTTATTGCCGATTACCGCAGAAGTCATATTGGTACAACCAAAGAAAGCGCTTTTACCAATAGTTTCTACACCATCTGGTATTTTTACAGAAGTTAAACCTGTACAATTCATAAATGCACCATAGCCGATTGATGTTACTCCATCGGGGATAATCAAATTCGTCACCTCTTCTCCATTTAAAAAGAGATGATGAGCATAATAAAGAGGATTCTGAATCCCATAAGTACTAATAAAATCAATCCTACACCATGCTGCCATATCCGATATGTTTACTCTTGTCAAGGCTGTGCAGTCAGAGAAAGCATAATCGTCGAGGGTGGTTAAACCATTGCCAATGGTTATAGAGAGCATGTTTTTGCAATTCTGGAAAGCAGATTCTTCGATTGAAGTTACGCTATTAGGGATGTCAATAGATGTCAGAGCTTTACAATTCTTGAAAGTGGAACTTTCGATAGAAGTTATTCTATTTGGGATGTTGATAGATGTCAGACCTGTACAATCTGAAAATGCTCCGAAGCCGATTGATGTTACGCTATTGGGGATTTCAACTGATGTCAGACCTGAACAGTAAGCAAATGCGCCGGAGCCGATTGATGTTACGCTATTAGGGATATTGATTGATGTCAAACCTGTGCAATAAGCAAAAGCATCAGACCCAATTGAAATTAAGTTATTTGGTAATTCGACAGAGGACAAACCTGAACAATAAGCAAAAGCATCAGACTCAATTGAAATTAAGTTATTTGGAAAGTCTACAGAGGACAAGCTACCACAACCTTCGAAAGCGCTTTCACCAATAGAAGTTACGCTATCTGATATTTTCACAGAAATTAAATCTGTACAACCTCTGAAAGCACCGTCGCTAATTGAAGTTACTCCATTTGGAATAATTAAATCAATAACTTCTTCTCCATTTAAAAAGAGATGATGAGCTATATTAAGAGGATTATGTGTACCAAGTACACTCTCAAAATCAATCTTACACCATGCTGCTAAATCTGACAAATTGACTTTTGTCAGGGCTGTGCAACCCCAAAAAGCATAATCGCCGATAGTGGATAAACCATCACCAATAGTTATAGAGGCCATGTTTTTGCAATCCTTAAAAGCATATTCCCCTATAGAAACTACACTATTAGGAATAATGATGGAAGTTAGACTAATGCAGCCTGAGAAAGCAGATTCTCCTATAGAAGCTACACTATTAGGAATAATCACGGAAGTTAGCCCGCTGCAACCGCCAAAAGCCCCATTATAGATGGATGTCACCGGATAATCTATAACATTGTCACCTTGTCTAATTTTAAGTGACCCGGGTATTTCAATGTCACCTGAATATTCATCATCAGGTGAGCTAACCACCTTGGCAGTAAAATCTGAATTCAAATTGTACCATAGTTTACCAACTTTCACGTCTTGGCAAAAAGTAACTATTGGCAGCCAGATGACTAGCAATAATAATAGTTTCTGTTTCATAAGCTTATCTTTTGAGTTAATATTTACTCTTTTCTTTTTCTCGTCCGTTGCCCACAGGCCCAGCTATGCTGAGACCTCTTGCGGGCTAAAGCGATGGTGCAAAGATAATTAAAATTCCCGAAACGGGCAAGCATTTCGGGAATAATTTCCGGTACGTCTGTTAAAATCTGTTGATTGTAGACTTTACACTTATGGCTTGAAGCCCTTGTGCCAGACGGCCTTCACACCGTCGCAGAGATCGTAGACGATATGGCCGTTCTTGGTGCCGCTGCCAGTGTTGACGCGATGGCTGGCAGGCAGGAAGCCGCAGACGATACGGGAGATGTGACGGCCGATGTTGAACTCCTTCGGATCGTCCACACCGATACTCTCTATGCGGAGGCTGAAACGGCCGATGCCTGGTAGGATGACGGTCTGGCCCTCGCCGAGTCTTTCCTTCATCAGGTCCTGAAGTTCTGTCAGGGCACGCTTGAATGCGGCCTTCGTGATGCCGCTGTTGGCGGCAGCCTCCTCAGCCAGTTCGTTCAGAGTAACCTCCCCCTGACTCACGGCCTTTGCAAAATATTTCCCACATGAATTGTTTCTCTTGACGTTGCTCCTTACGAGCTTGAAATGAATTGCCATAATTTTCTATAAAGTTACATTATTTGTTATAATCTTCTTAATATCAGTTGTTTACATGCAGTGTACCTTCCTTTGAAAGTTACACTAAGTTACACTGGTACAAAACAATTTGTTTTGTTCTCGTTCTGATAGTCTCCATGACTGTTAGAAGGCATTCTTTACGGTACAAAACAATTTGTTTTGTTCCTTAATCAGGCCTCTCCACCATTCTGAAGGCCGAGCCCTTGCTCTGTCGTCTGTTATCGTAACCCATCTTGACAAGCCTCCGTCCCAGTTCCATATCGGCATTCTTTGTGATGACGAAGGCGGGGAAGTCGTTGGCGAGTCTGTGCATGATGTCCTGCAGGAATATGGGCTTGGCATCCAAGGGCGTCTCCTCTGGCGGCAGGTAGGTGAGCTCGATCATCTTCTCATAGTTGCATACCTGCTGGAACTGCTGGTTCTGCTCGATGATACGGGCATTCTCCTCGTCGTCGAACCAGTAGCGGCGACCTTGCTGCAACTCGGCATAGAGCTGGGCGTAGAGCTGTTCGTGGGGGATGGTGCCCGTGTTGTCGATCTCGTCGGCATAGACGCAGACGAAGCGGCGCGAGCCTGTGGGGTCGACGAGGGGACGGCGGTTGTTGGTGGTGGCGATGAACGAGGCAAAGCGCTGGCGCTCCTCCATCGTCTTGCCGTAGGGCGGACGGCATTTCACATCATGTTTCGAGATGAGGTACTTCAGCAGCGGCTGCTGCGACTTCGACATCGCATCGAACTCGTCGATATTGATGAGGGCGTAGGAGGACATGGCGATGAAGATGTCGTTGTCGTTCTTCATCGAGATGCGGTCGTTGTAGTAGGTCTGGAGCCAGCCTGGGAGCAGACGGCTGCAGAAGTTGGTCTTGCCGGAGCCCTGCGGGCCGATGAGCAGGGGCACGATGGCGTTGCCGTAGTGGCGGTTCTTGCCCAGCCACTGTGCCACCATCGAGAGCATCCACGTGTGGAAGTCGTTTTCCCAATGGGGATCGTTCGTTTTTACGCGATGGGCGAGTTCTCCTACGTAGTCGCGCCTGCCATTCCACTTGGGGAGGTGCGAGAGGTAGTCGTCCATCGGATAGTAACGGGGGATGAGGTTCGAGTCGATATAGCGGCTGAGATCCTTGTCCCACGAGTCGACACCGGCCTTCAACGCCTTGATAGCCATTGTGTTACGGGCGGCCTGGTCCAACGGGTGGAAGCCGTAGCCTACGGCGTTGATGCGGTATTCGGGGGTGCCTGTCATCACGTTCAGACGCAGGGTGTAGTTCTCCTTCATATAGGCCTCGGTCTTGTAGGCGAGCAGGGCAGAAGGACGCGTGTATTTCAGTGGGACGGTCTTGAGCGTCTCCTTGAGGTAGGCCGTGCGGAAGGCGGCCTCTACGGCCTCGCGATGCTCCTCGCCGCCCAGCATGGGGATGAACGAGGCGACGCGGGCACACCATGCCTGAGGCAGTCCCATCTGACGGCAGCCGTCAGCCAGCTGTTCGAGTACGGCTGTGCCGTAGAGCTCATCGTCCTTCATGTCAAGGTGGGCGATGATGGCGGCGTCGAGACAGTCGTGGAAACGTCGCATACGACTGTCGCGGAGGCTGAGGCCTGGTATCTCCTCGGGGTAGTTGTAGTCGCTGATGTCCTCCTGCTGACTCTTGAACTCTGGCGAGTCCTCAGGCTCGGAAGAGACGGAGATGAGGAGCGCCGAGGGATTGTAGAAGGGCTTGGGGTCGTAGCTCACGCGGCAACAGCTTTCGAAGGCGGGCTCGTGGTCTGCAAGTGGCGTACCCAATTGCGACGAATAGATGTAGTGCAGCTTGCGGAAAGCGTTGGTGAGGCTTTGGGCATTGAGCATGAAGCTTTGAGCATTAAGCATGAAGCTTTGAGCGTTATGATTACCTTCGGAGGCGGAGGGTGCAACGGTGTAGGGACTGACGATGTGGAGCGAGTGTCCGTCGTGGCCGATGAAGCAGAGCAGGGTGTATGGCACCTGTGTGGCGAGGCGCTTGTATTCCTCGACAGTCACCAGGTCGCGCAGGTTTTCCAAGGACAACAGCACGAGGGCGTTGGTGCTCTTGGCAACCAGTTCGCCGTTCTGCTTCTGCCATTCCGCCGCGAAACAGACGTCCTTCATGTAGTCGCAGGCATACTGCTGGCGGAAGGTGCCGTCTTTCAGTTGTGCAACAAAGTCGTCGAGTTCTTCGCGTGTGTAGCGCTTTTCATTTCTCTCGGTGTTGATAATGGTTATTTTCATTCTTGTTTGATTTATGATGAGCAATGTGTTTCACATGCAAAGGTACAACATTTTTGGCAAAAATGCAAGCTTTTTGCAGGAAATCTTTCAGATTATACTAAATTAGTGTAACTTTTCAATGAAGTTACACTAGATATAAATATTTGTATTACAGTTGATTAGAGTTAAGAATGTAACTTATGTAACTTTTGCGCTAATTTTGATGATAGAGCTATTGATTATACTGCAAGGGCCAGAGGGCACGGAGGGTGGTGCGCTGACCATGGGGCAGGAGGAGTGTGAACTGGTATTCCAGATTGCGCATCCAACGGTAACGGAGGAACTGCTCGAAGGTGAGCGGCTGGCCGTTGACGCTCTCGATGATTGTGTTGGGACGGAAGCCTGCTGCCCAGGCCATGCTCCCCTGCATCACCATGCCAATCATGGCCCGTCCGCTGCGCTCGACGATGACGATGTCGTGCAGACGGTTGGCAACGGTGACGGAGGCTGTGCCGTCGTAGGGCTGGAACACAAGCTGGCGCCGGAAGGGGTTGATGACCACGGCACCGAAGTCGAGCAGTGACGCGCCGATATGGGAGCCGCCGCTGACGGTGGTGCAGTGGATGTCGCGGAAGGCAAAGTTGCCCCACAACAGCCGTTGGAGACCTAAGAGCACAATCTGTCCGGACCGTTCGGAACCGAAGTGGCCCATGGCGTGACTGCCGTACGTGCTGCCCTCTATCTGTTGCTCTATCTCAGGATGCTGACGCCTCATCTGTGCGAACTTCGAGGTGTTGACGGCGTAGGGCAGGGGACTGCCTGTGTCGAAGAGTACCTCGTCGGTGACGTCGGCGAAGGGGCTTATCTTTATAAAAGGTACGTGTTTGCGCAAACTATACTTCAGTGCCTAGCCTGGGGTGTAGGCATAGTGGTTGCGACGGTCGGTGAGGGTGAGCTGATGCTCACGGGTGTCGATGCGGGCAGCGATGCCCTTGTTGAACAGGGCGAAGCCGATGATACCGTCCTCACCACGACGCACAATCCTGCGGCTTATGCGCTGCACCTTATAGCCGCTGATGGTGAGGGAACCCAGTTGGAAGGGTGGCAGTTGGACGGTCTTCATCTGACGGACATTTCCTGCAGCATCCTCCGACTCGATGGTGCCGAGGGTCGTGACGCCTGGCAGTTGCACGTCGTCGTAGAGGATACCCTGGCTGGCGCCCGTGTCGAGTTTGAATCGGCAGGAACGCCCGTTGAAGTCGAGGGTGATATAGAACTGTCCACGCTCCACCTCCAGAGGTACTGCCACCAGAAAATCGCGCTGCGACACGAAGAAGTCCGTGTCGTAGCGCTTCATCTGTCCGAAACAGTCAACAATCGTCAGGATGAGAACTGCCGCCAGCAGCCATCGTCGCATAGGCTGATCACTTGCAGAGTTTGCGGTAGATGACGGCATTGATGCCCACACTACCCACCATGGCGAGGGCAATGAGCAGCAGCACGGCGATAATGGTGAGGAACATCACGTCGATCGTGATGAAGAGCCACAACACAATCATGGCGAAGATGCCGAAGGCGATAGCGAACACAAGTCCGGTGAGGAATATCGTCCACTTGTGACCATAGGTCTTCTCGTTACTCTCCTTCATGGCATCCATCGGGGTGAGATGCTTGTCGAAGAGCAGGTAGAGGGCCTGTGACCAGGCAAGGGAGATGACGATGCCTGGGATGATGAGGAAGACGGAGGCCATCCAGATGGCCATGTACATCAGTCCCATCAGGACGAAGTACTCACCCATGTACTTGCGGTATTTGTCTTTGAAGATATAGGTCGGACCCTCAGGGGCCTCATTGTCAGCGAGGGCTATCGGCATCGTGTTGAGGGCGATAGTGGTTCCGACGTTGAGATATGGGATCCAGAAGGTGAGCAGCCAGAGGATGGTCGCTCCGAAGATGGTGACGAAATTGGCAATGCCGAGCGGTATGCCTTCGGTGAGGATGCTCATCACGGAGAAGTCGGAACTGCCTCCTGATGTTGGTGGAAATGGCGGAACGGGGGGCACGCCAGGGCCTTGTGGACCAGCCTGGTCGTAAGGCTGCTGGTAAGCCTGCTGCTGATAAGCCTGTTGCTGATAGGATTGCTGCTGATTATAGCCCTGCTGTTGGTTGTAGGATTGTTGCTGTTGCTCATAAGCACGCTGGCGGGCAGCAGTCTCTTCTTGCTCACGCTGAAGACGAGCGGCCTCTTCCTGTTGGCGTCTTGCAGCCTCTTCCTGTTCACGCTGAAGACGAGCGGCTTCTTCCTGTTGGCGTCTTGCAGCCTCTTCTTGCTCTCGTTGGCGACGTGCTGCCTCTTCCTGTTGGCGTCTTGCAGCCTCTTCTTGCTCTCGTTGGCGACGTGCAGCCTCTTCCTGCTCACGCTGACGACGGGCGGCCTCTTCCTGTTCCCGTTGTCTGCGAGCGGCCTCTTCAACTGCGGGGTCAGGCTGTTGTGGGGCTGCTGGTTTTGCAATCTTCTGTCCGCAATAAGGGCAGAACGTACTCTCGGTGCTGATCAGAGCACCGCAGAACGGGCAATTCATCATTTCTTGTGCCATAATCTTATAGTTTAGGGTTTGAATATCGTCAATATAACCAGCGCAAAGGTATGGAATTATTCTGAATCAGCCAAGTAAAAACTAAAAAAAGTGCAAATTGTTTTGTTATCCCGTTGAAAAGCAGTAATTTTGCACGCAAATTTGCAAATTTAAAATTATTATGGCTTATACACGTATGACCGCTGCAGAGGCTGCAGCGCTGATTAAGAATGGTGATCATATCGCCATGAGTGGCTTTACACCTGCTGGTGTGGCCAAGGCAACAACCAAAGAGTTGGCAAAGATCGCTGTGGCTGAGCATGAGGCTGGCCGCGAGTTCAAGGTGGCGATCTTCACAGGTGCCTCCACAGGACAGTCGACAGACGGAGACCTGGCTAATGCCCAGGCGATTCTCTATCGTGCCCCCTACACCACGAACCCCGATTTCCGCAAGCACGTGAACCTGGGCGAGATTCCCTACAACGACCTGCACTTGAGCCACATGGCACAGGAACTGCGCTATGGCTTCTATGGTCCGTTGGACTGGGCGATCCTCGAGGTGTGCGACATCGAGGAGGTGGGCAATGACTATCACGTCTATCTGACTGCTGCAGGTGGTATCTCTCCCACAGGTGCCCGTCTGGCCAAGAAGGTCATCCTGGAATTGAACTCATTCCATAATCCCAACGCCAAGTTCATCCACGATGTGTATGAGCCCTTGGATCCTCCTTATCGTAAGGCTATCCCCATCGAGCATGTGGGTGACCGTATCGGCAAGCCCTATGTGAGCATCCCCAAAGAGAAGGTCGTAGGTGTCGTGGAGTGCAATATCCCTGATGAGGCCCGTGCCTTCAAGGACAGTGACCCCGTGACGGATAAGATCGGCTTCCTGACAGCAGAGTTCCTCGTAGACGAGATGCACAAGGGCCGTATCCCCAAAGAGTTCCTGCCGTTGCAGAGTGGTGTGGGCTCGACAGCCAATGCCATCCTCGGCGCCCTGGGTGAGGACAAGCACGTGCCCGACTTCAACATCTATACTGAGGTGATCCAGAACTCTGTGATCGATATGATGCTGAGTGGTCGTGTGAAGGATGCCTCTGCCTGCTCGCTGACAGTGTCTAACGAATGTCTGATGCAGGTCTACGACAATATGGACTATATGAAGAACCACCTGACGCTGCGTCAGAGCGAGATCTCTAACTCGCCTGAGATCATCCGTCGCTTAGGAGTCATCGCCATCAACACGGCGATAGAGGCAGACCTCTATGGCAATGTGAACTCTACCCATATCAGCGGCACGAAGATGATGAACGGTATTGGAGGCTCGGGTGACTTCATCCGCAACGCGTACCTCTCCATATTTACTTGTCCTTCAGTGGCCAAGGGTGGTGTGATCTCTTCGATCGTGCCGTTTGTGAGCCATCAGGACTCTTCGGAGCACGACGTGAACATCATCGTCACGGAGCAGGGTATCGCCGACCTGCGCGGCAAGAGTCCCGCACAGCGTGCTGAGTGCATCATCGAGAACTGTGCCCACCCCGACTACAAGCAGTTGCTCTGGGACTACCTGAAGATCTCGAAGATGGGTCAGACCCGTCACAACCTGCCTGCTGCCTTTGCCATGCACGACACGCTGGCTCGCAAGGGCGACATGAAACTGACAGACTTCGCGGAATACGTGAAGTAACCTCCGGGGAGTGAAGAGTTAAGAGTGAAGAGTGAAGAATCGGGCTACGCCGTATCATCGATTTCAGAGTAGGCGGTAGCAAATTCTTCACTCTTCATTCTTCACTCTTTACTTATTTCTTTGGCTGGATGGTGATGACTCTGTCGTAGGCGGCAGGCTTCACCCTGTATTCATCGAGTACATAGACACAGGTGCAACCAACACCAGTGGTGGCGTAGTCGAGGTTGAACGTGTAACGGTCTTTCTGCGGCTGCAACTGATAGGTGAACTGGCTCTTCGTCAGATTGTCTGTTGAAAACGGATAGGCATTGAAGTTGAAATGCTCGTCCATCGAGATCTGCACACCCTGGCCTTCCTTATTTAATAGTTGCACGTATCTGTTGTCTGTACGCAGGGCATGATCCTGAGGCAGGAGGTAAGGCTCGTACATGTCGGCCACCGTCTTGTTCCAGACGCCTACCTGATAGCCGGTCTTGCGGTCGGGGTAGTTTTCCTCCGGGCCTCGGCCATACCAAGTGATATGGTCAAACTCATTGGCCACGGAGGTAGTGAAGCCGATACGCGGGAGCATCTCAGGCAGACGGCCTTGCGGACTCACGTGATTCTCAATCTTGACCGTTCCGTCGTCATAGAAGCGATAGGTATAGTCGAGCGTGAATCCACACAACTGCACACCAGAGATATAGAGGTCGAGGGCACCATAGGAAGAGGCGCCGACCTGCACCAGTTGGCTGACGGTGACTGTCGTTTCATGGTTGTTGTGGTTCAGGCGTACTTCTGCAGGGCGGATGCGCAGTTGGTTCACACCCTTCGAGTACCACAGCGTCGATATCATGTTGCCAAAGCCCTCGGCATAGCCGCCGTTGACACGGAAGGCATCCCATTCGTCAAACTCATTGGCAATAGGCGCGCGCCAGAGGTTGAAGGTGATAGGGGCTTTGAGCACAGCCTTGCCGTCGACCTCGATCTGTTCCAGGTTGCCTGTCTCCTTATTGATGACGTAGCGGAAGCCCTGACCGCTGATGGTGATCTGATGGTCGTCTTCCACGGGTGAGAGTTGAGAGGTGAGAGACGGGAGATGAGCGGGGATGTTCCACGACGTGAGTTCCAACTGGTCCCATGCCACCTCATGACCTGTCTTGGCCCATACCTCATCTTTCTTCAGTGTGGAGGTGATGGTGACACGATATTCCTTTCCGGGAATGATGGTGGGCTTGTGATAAGGAATGCGGACAACCTGAGACTGCTGCGGGGCAGTGGTGAACTGGATGTCGCCCTCTTCCAGCACGTCGCCGTCAGCCATCAGAGTCCAGTGAGAGGCGTATTGCGAGAGATCGGTGAAGAACAGGCGGTTGGTCACCTCTGCCTCGCCAGTCTCTGCATTGAGCAGACGGATGCTGACAGGCTGGGTCGTCCACTTCATCTGTTTCATCTCAGGCTGTATGGTACGGTCAGGCCAGATGCTGCCATAGGTGCGCATGTTGCCGCCAATGGTATAGAAGGTGCCAGTGTCACCATTATTATCGAACGTGAGGTAGAGCACGGCCTCCTCAGGGCGTCCCTCGCCATCAGCCAGACACTGGTTGTAGATGGCCACATTGTCCATCTCGGCATCAGCCGTGTAGGTGGTCTGCGGATCCTGGGCATGGTTGCCTGCAATGCGTCCGATGTTGATGGGATAGGGGAAGTTGCTCAGCACGCCACGCTCACTGGGCCCTCTATTGCCCCAGCGGAAGTTATTGGCGGGTTCTGGTGCAGCGATCTTCTCCGTACCTTTCAGTTGACCGTCGATGTAGAGTCTCATCTCCTTGCCGTCCCACGAGGCCGTCACATGGTGCCAGTTGCCTACCCAGTCGGCAGGCAGGTCGACGTCGAGGGTATGCTTGACGCCAGAGTGCAGATAGAACTGCAGTTTCTCATTTCCTTTCTGAACCACTCCGAACTGCGTGTTGCCTTTCGTGATATAGGGTGCTCCCTCGTACGTCCCGCTCAGTTTGCCAGGCCTGACGTCGAAAATGATGGTCAGTGCCTTGCCCGAGAGTTCCACGTTACTGCTGCGATACACCTCCACCCACTCGTCGTGGCCGTTGAGGTGCAGCACACCTTTCTCTACCTTGGCATTACCCATCAGGTGGACTGGCGTGTTGTAGGGTGAACTGTCAGTCAGGGGACGGATATGTTCCGTGAGGCCTGGGTTGACGAAGTCCCAGATGGCACCACCCATCAGTCGTGGATGACGGCGGATGACCGTCCAGAACTCGTCCATGCCTCCACCCGCATTACCTGCTACAGACAGATACTCGTCCATGAACGATGGACGTGGATCCTCCGATTCGGGCACCATTGCCGTGTTCATCTCCAACTCGTAAGGCGTTGGATAGCGAGGTCCGATGATGTCTTCGGCAGGATGAGCGTAGGCATTGCCTCCATACATGAAGTAACGTGTGGGGTCGAGGCGTTTGCCCTCCTTCACCACTTCCGTAATCAGCGGGCCTTCGCCACTCTCGTTGCCTGCACTCCAGAACAGCACGCAGGTGTGGTTGCGGTCGCGCAGTACCAGTTTCTGTACGCGTTCCACGTACATCTCACGGAATCGCTGGTCGTTGGAGATATATTCGCTGGCATGGGCCTCGTCGCCTGTTTCGTCGATGATATACAGGCCATATTCGTCAGCCAGTTCCAGGTATCTGTTCACTGGCGGGTAGTGCGAGGTGCGCACGGCATTGAAGTTATGCTGCTTCAGGATCTCCATATCCTTTCGGATGGTCTCCTCGTTCATGGCATGACCCAGTTCGGGGTGCTGCATGTGGGTATTGGTGGCATTTACCTTGATGGGCTGTCCGTTCAGGTAGAATGTCTGATGGCGGATCTCTGTCTCCTTGAATCCCATCTTGCTGCTGATCTGCTGCAGCACGTCGCCCGACTCATTCAACAGTTCGAGTGTCAGTTGATAGAGCACGGGTGTCTCGCAAGTCCACTTGTCGGGGTTGGAGACTTGTGAGGTGAGCGTGAGCGATTTCTTGCCTTTCTGAGTCATTGTGAAAGGGTCGGACAGCATCTCCTTCACCAGGTTTCCTTTCGCATCCTTCAGGGTGGCGCGTACGGCAAAAGTGCCGCTGGCATCCTCGTATTTCTTCACATCGACAGCCACCTGTAGAGTGGCATCCTTGTATTGGTCGTCAAGGTCGGTGGTGACAAACCAGTCGAACAGCCGGGTCTTCGGCGTGGCATAGAGGGTCACATCGTCGCAGATGCCCGCCAGACGCCAATAGTCCTGTCCTTCCAGATAGTAGCCGTCACAATATTTCACCACACAGACGGCCAGCACGTTCTTGCCAGGTCGCAAGTAGGGCGTCACGTCATATTCCGCAGGCTCCTGACCTCCTTCGTTATAGCCCACCTGTTGTCCGTTCAACCATACGAACGAACCACTCTGTACCTTCTCCAGACGCAAGAAGACCTGCTGTCCCTTCCATGCAGCGGGCAGGGTGAACGTCTTCCTATACGCCCCCGTAGGATTGTAGTCCCTGGGTACGAAGGGCGGATTGGCCTTGAAAGGTGCAGGCACATTACGGAACTGCGGGTCACCGTAGCCTTGCATCTCCCAGTTGCTCGGCACATGGATGGTGCGCCACTTGCTGTCCTTGAAGTTCGTTGCAAAGAAATTATGCGGCACCTCCTCTGGTGTGTTGGCAAAGAAAAACCGCCAGTCTCCATTGAGCGACAGATGGTTGGGGGCGAGGTAGTAGGCATGTCCCTCTTCCTGGTTCTCTTCAAAGACAGAGGTGTTCTCGATGTAATCATAGAGATGCTCCAGATACTGGGCGTTCATCTGTAATGAACAGGCTGCGAACAGGCAGAGGGTTAGTTTCTTGATGTTCATAATGTTAGTTTTTGAAGTGATATGATATTTTGCTTGCAAAGGTAGCCATTTTTTTTATTACGACAAAATATCTTAAAATATATCGTGAAAAGTTTTGTATTCCGCTCGTAAATTTGTACCTTTGTCGCCCAAATCATCGAGAATATGGAATCAAAGTTAGTTATCTACAATACGCTGACGCGACAGAAGGAGCGCTTCGAGCCGTTGCATGCCCCCAATGTGGGTATGTATGTGTGTGGACCTACCGTCTATGGTGATCCCCATCTGGGGCATGCCCGTCCTGCCATTACCTTCGACCTGGTGTTCCGCTATCTGAAGCACCTGGGGTATAAGGTCAGATACGTGCGTAATATCACGGATGTAGGTCACCTGGAGCATGATGCCGACGAGGGTGAGGACAAGATTGCCAAGAAGGCACGACTGGAGCAGTTGGAGCCGATGGAGATCGCCCAGTACTACACCAACCGCTATCATGCGGCGATGGATGCCCTGAACGTGTTGCGCCCCTCTATCGAGCCCCACGCCTCAGGTCATATCATCGAGCAGCAGCAACTGGTGCAGCAGATTCTCGACAACGGTTTCGCCTACGAGAGCAATGGCTCTATTTATTTCGATATCGGGGCCTACAACAAACAGTTTAAATATGGTATCCTCTCAGGCCGAAGCCTTGAGAATATCAAGGATGCCAGCCGCGAACTTGACGGCGTGGGCGAGAAGCGTAACCAGGCAGACTTCGCCCTGTGGAAGAAGGCACAGCCCGAGCACATCATGCGCTGGCCCTCACCCTGGAGCGACGGATTCCCTGGCTGGCACTGTGAGTGTACGGCGATGGGACGAAAGTATCTGGGCGAGGAATTCGACATCCATGGTGGTGGCCTCGATCTCGTGTTCCCCCATCATGAGTGTGAGATTGCCCAGGCACAGGCTTCGATGGGGCATCCTGCCGTGAAGTACTGGATGCACAACAACATGCTGACCATCAACGGCCAGAAGATGGGTAAGTCGTATAACAACTTCATCACCCTGGAGCAGTTCTTTACGGGTAACCACGAGAAACTGGAGAAGGCTTACTCGCCCATGACCATCCGCTTCTTCATCCTCTCTGCCCACTATCGTGGTACTGTGGACTTTTCTAACGAGGCTCTGCAGGCAGCCGAGAAGGGACTGGAGAAACTGATGAACGGCATTGCCGACCTGGAGCGTGTGCAGCCTGCTGGCAAATGTGATGCAGAGACTGAGAAGGTGGTGAAGGGTCTGCGTGAGAAGTGCTACGACGCCATGAACGACGACTTCGCCACACCGCTGGTGATCAGTTATCTCTTTGAGGCTTGTACGACCATCAATAAACTCATCGACCACAAGGCGACCATCTGTGCCGACTGTCTGAAGGAACTCTCAGAGACCATGCGCCTCTTTGCCTTCGACATACTTGGATTGAAGGCTGAGAAGAGTGGCTCTAACGACAGCCGTGAGGAGGCCTTCGGCAAGGTGGTGGATATGGTGCTCGAACTGCGTGCCAAGGCCCGTGCCGAGAAAGACTGGGCTACCTGCGACAAGATCCGTGATGAACTGAAGGATGCTGGCTTCGAGGTGAAGGACACCAAGGACGGCGTCACGTGGAAACTGAACAAGTAGTTTTTTTGTTTACAGTTTACGGTTTACAGTTTACAGATGATTACTTCTATAGGCAGATACTATAGGTAGAAACTATAGGCAGAAACTATAGGCAGAATCTTGAATGGCTTGCCAGGTTATCATCTGTAAACCGTAAACCGTAAACTGTAAACTGTAAACTATAACCCATACGCCTCTTTCGTCATTTCAACGGCGATGGTATTTTCGCGGAAGTCGTCATACGAGAGATAGTCGAGTCCTTCGTGGGGACGGTTGGTGCCCCATGAATTTTTCATGATAAAATATTTCTTGCCTTTGTCATCGTGGGCAATGCCGACGATGGCCATTGCATGGCCCTTACTCTCCCAGCAGATGCCGTGGTGCTGGCGGACAGCACGCTCTGTCTTCGTAAGCAACGAGTCCATGGGGATATTCAGGAAACGGTCACGCAACCAGTTGTCTGGCGACTTCACCTCTGTCTCCTGATAATAGGGCGCTTCGTCTGTGCTTGTCAGCGCCACGTACTCGTCAGGAGCACAGACGCTTCGTGCAAACTCTTGGGGCGTATAGGTGGCACCGAGCATAAACACCCATTTGGGGGCTGGTGTCTGGATGGAACGCATGGCGTCGTACCCCACGATGCCGTATTTCTGAATGAGGTGGATCAGCGACTTGCCCATGCCACGCCTGTTCTCAGGACATTGTGGCTCCTGCTCCAGCATCTTCTCTATATAATAAGGTGAGAGGTTCACCGAGTCGCCCCATGACAGATGTTCCGTCTCGATGGTGGCGAGCATGGCATAGATCCAGCAGGTCTGGCTCTCGCCCTGATTCTTGATGGGGGTCATGCGGTTGAGAATCTCATGGGTATAGTGCTTCGGCTTCTGCTGAATACAGCCACAGAGTGATACAGCCAAAAACAGATATACAATTCGTTTCATGGCTGCAAAGGTACGAAAATATTTATAAATATTCTTATTTCTCGTATAAAAATACTACCTTTGCATCCGATATGAAGAAGATGGTCTGTTTGCTGATAGCCGTGATGACGGTTGTGCCTTGTCTCTCTCGCAAGAAGGTGGCAGTCGTCCTCAGTGGCGGCGGCGCCAAGGGCGTCGCCCATATAGGAGCCCTGAAAGTCATAGAGAAGGCTGGCATTCCCGTCGACATCATCACGGGTACGTCGATGGGTAGTCTGGTGGGAGGCCTCTATGCCATAGGCTATAATGCTCATGCCCTCGACTCTATCGCCCGTCATATGGACTGGGCTTATGCGCTTACAGACAGGGAGGACCTGAGCCGTCAGAGTATTGAAGACCGTCGGCGTCAGAACACCTATATGCTGTCGCGAGGACTGACGTTCGGGAAGCGTGAGTCGAATTCCGGGGGAATCATCAAGGGCAAGAATCTGGAGATACTGCTCCAGAGACTCTGCTTGGGCTATACCGACTCGATGGACTTCAGCCGTCTGCCCATCTCCTTCGCCTGTGTGGCGACAGACATCGTCGACAACAGCGAGGTGGACTTCACCTCAGGCATCCTGCCTCAGGCCATGCGCGCCTCGATGGCTATCCCTGCTGTCTTCTCGCCTGTACGTATTGGGGGGCGGGTGCTCTGCGATGGTGGACTGTGCAACAACTATCCTGCTGATCTCGCACGTAAGTTGGGGGCAGACATCGTGATTGGCGTCACCGTGCAGGACTCGCTGAAGAAAGCCGACGAGTTGGGCAGTACGATGAATATCTTGTTGCAGGTAGTCGACCTGAACACACTGAACAAATACAACGAAAACCTCGCCATCACTGATGTGGCCATCCGTGTGAGCCCCAAGGGCTATAGTGCCGCCAGTTTCAACCCTGCTGCCGTCGACACGCTCCTCCGCCGTGGTGAGGAAGAGGCGATGCGCCATTGGGACGACTTGATGGCACTGAAGGAACACATCGGCATCGGCCCCGACTTTGAGCCTGTACGCTTGAGCCCGCTGAGTCCGACGGTGATGACGGATAAGGTGCATATCGTTGGCTGCAGGTTTGAGAACATGACACCGCAGGACGAGAAGTTCCTGCGTCAGAAGTTCCACCTGAACCGCCTCGACAGCCTCGACTCCAAGGGCGAGGAGATCATCACCACCTCGATGCGTGTCGACCTGTTCTATCAGACAGCCACATCGCGCCTGGTGGAAGAAGGGGATGGCTACTGTCTGGTATTGACGGCAGGTAATCGGAAGACGAGCCAGTTGAACTTAGGCTTCCGCTTCGATACGGAGGAAATGGTGGCGCTGCAACTGAATGCGAACCTGCCGCTGAAGCAGTCCATGCACTTCAGTTCCGACATCACGCTCCGTCTGGGTAAGCGGGTGATGGCTGGCGGTGAGATCCTGTACCACCCGCATGGCCTGCGTCTCACGCGACCTGCCTTCTCCTACTATTACCGTCATAGCGACATCGACATCTATTTAGAAGGCGAGCGCAGTTACACCGTGCTTTACAACCATCATCAGGCCGCCATAGAACCCCTTAACTTCAGTATCCGCAACTTCAACTTCCGCATAGGTCTGCGTTGGGATCATTTCCACTTCAGCAACCGCTTGTCGTCAGACGAGTTCCCCGGACTGTATTTTGAGAACGATCACTACTTCAGTTATCGGGCTTCCGTGAATTTCGATTCTGAGGACGACTGGCATTTCCCCACCCGTGGCGCACGCTTCAAGGCTGCCTATGCCTATCTCACCACGAACTTCTACCAGATGAAATGTCTTGATGGTCTCCTGGTAGGCCGAGGCGTGGGCGACCTGAGTGCCTCTTGGCGGAAGTCATTTGCGCTGAGCAGGAGTTTTACCTTCCAGCCCATGCTCTACGGAAGGCTGCTCTTCGGCCCGTTTGTCCCCTATGTCTTCAGTAATCTTGTTGGCGGCGACAACTTCGGGCACTATGTGGAGCAGCAGATGCCCTTTGCCGGCTTGGGCCACTTGGAAACTGCTGACGCTCAGTTCGCAGCCGTACAGTTGCAGGGACAGCAGCGTATAGGGCGCAGCCATTACGTGCTGCTTAAGGCGGCTGCCGCACAGTCTGCCTACGAGATGGAGGACCTGTTTAAGTCAAGAACGTTGTTAGGCGCTCAAATGGCCTATTATTATAACTCGATGTTTGGACCCTTGGGAGCGACGCTGGGCTACTCCAACCGCACCAAGACACCTTATTTTTATATCAACCTTGGTTATGAATTCTGAATACGAGATCATGGCGCCAGTAGGCTCCCGCGAGTCGCTGGTGGCAGCCATACAGGCAGGAGCCGACAGCATCTACTTCGGCATTGAGAAACTGAACATGCGGGCTCATTCTGCCTCGACGTTCACCATCGACGACCTGAAGGAGATTGCCCAGACTTGTCGTGAGCACGGCATCAAGAGTTATCTCACCGTCAATACCATCATCTACGGCGAGGATATCCCCCTGATGCATGAGATCATCGATGCCGCCAAGGCTGCAGACATCTCGGCAGTGATTGCCTCCGACGTGGCTGTGATGACCTATTGTAATAGAGTGGGGCAGGAGGTGCATCTCTCCACCCAGTTGAACATCTCGAACATCGAGTCCCTGCGCTTCTATGCCCAGTTCGCTGATGTCGTGGTGCTGGCGCGAGAACTGAATATGGATCAGGTGGCAGAGATCTACCGTCAGGTCTGCGAGGAGCATATCTGTGGTCCTTCAGGCGAACTCATCCGCATCGAGATGTTCTGCCACGGTGCCCTCTGCATGGCCATCAGCGGCAAGTGCTATATGAGCCTGCATGCCGCCAACCGCTCAGCCAATCGCGGGGAGTGCATTCAGGTGTGCCGTCGCAGTTATACCGCGACAGACAATGAGACAGGCTATCAACTCGATATCGACAATAAATACATCATGTCGCCCAAGGACCTGAAGACCATCCGTTTCATCGACCGCCTGATGAAGGCTGGTGTGCGGGTGTTCAAGATCGAAGGCCGTGCCCGTGGGCCAGAGTATGTCTACACCGTCGTGAAGTGCTACAAAGAGGCCATCCAGGCCGTGCTCGACGGCACCTTTACGGAGGCGCGCAAGGATGAGTGGGACGAGCGTCTCGCCACCGTCTTCAACCGTGGCTTCTGGGACGGTTACTATCAGGGCCAACTCATGGGCGAGTGGAACAAGAACTACGGCTCCAATGCTACGGAGCGTAAGGTCTATATAGGCAAGGGCACGAAATACTACTCGAAACTCGGTGTCGCAGAGTTCACCGTCGAGGCTAATACCTTCAAGGTGGGCGACAAGATGCTCATCACGGGGCCCACCACGGGCGTCATCTATGTCACTGCTGATGAGATCCACGACGACAATGGTCCCGTCTCCGTCGCCCAGCAGGGCACCCGCGTCTCCATCGCAGTTCCAGAGAAAGTCCGTCCCTCAGACAAACTCTTCAAACTGGAGAAAAGTGATTAAACCATTAAAATAGACCATTTAATATACCATTAGAAAATACTTATGATGAAATTACTTAAAAGAACTTTTGGGGTGAAGACGCCTGTCGCCGCCTGTCTGCTGGTGCTGACGGGACTGACGACGCGGGCCCAGGTGGTGAGCCAGGAACTGAAGGCTGACGTGAACCGTTCTGCTGGCCTGAACTATGCCCTTCCGATCGAGAAGAAGATCAAGGACACGCCTGCCCCTCCAGGCAAGATGCCTTTTTACATCAACCACTACGGTTGCCCCAGCCCTTACTATTTCAAGGATTCTGCTGCCTACGTGGCTCCGTGCACGATCTTTGCCAAGGCAGACAGTCTCGGCAAACTCACACGCCTGGGACGTGACGTGAAGCGCCGTCTCGACCTGTTGCGACAGGATGCCCATGAGCGTAATGGTGAACTCACCGCAAAGGGTGTAGCCCAGAGCCGCGCACTGATGCGGCAGATGATGGAGCGCTTGCCTGATGCGTTTGTGCCAGATGGCTATTACAGTGGGCGCAGCGTTGTGCAGAACAACTGCATCCTGACCATGCAGGAGGCGATGATCCAACTGTCTGCCTCCCACCACCCCCTCTCGTACAACACCAGATCCTCCCATAGGGAGAACAAGTTCATGAATCCGCAGGACAGGCTGCTGACGGTAAACCGTGTCGACTCACTGACGATGGCGCGCTATCAGCGCTTCTGTTCTCTCAACAGTGTCGCAGGACGGCTGATGGAGTCGCTCTTCAATGATCAGAACTACGTCGTCAGCCATATCGATCCCGCGGAACTCAGTCGTCAGTTGTTCATCCTGGCAGGCAGTATCCAGCATACAGGACTCGCTGGCACCGTCACGTTGTATGACATTTTCGACGCTGGTGAAATCCACCGTCACTGGAAGATGCTGAACGCATGGAACTATATCAACTACGGCGCCTGTGAGACGAACGGCGGCCACCAGCCCTATCTGCAGCGCTCCGTGCTCAGGAACATGATCCACTTGGGCGACAGCGCGATGAAGCGTGCGACGCCCATGAGCCACTTCCGCTATACCCATGAGCAGGTGGTGCTCTCGCTGGCCTGTCTGATGGAACTCGACGACTGTGGTCTGGAGACAGACAACTTCGACGCCCTCGAGGAGAATGGCTGGGCTGACTACCGTATTGCCCCCCTCGGCGGCAGCATCGTCATGATTCACTACCGTAGTGGGACTGACGACCCCGATGTGCTGGTGAAGGTGCTGCTCAACGGCCATGAGGCGCGCCTGCCCATACAGACAGACTGCGCCCCGTACTATCACTGGCATGATGTGAAAAACTATTATCTCCGTAAACTTTACCGCTATGAGAATGCCCGTTTCTAAACTGTTCGTATCCGCACTGTTCCTTTGTGTCGCCCAGGGACTGGGGGCTCAGACGGTCATCGACCTGATCAAGGCCAATCCCGCCTATGCCTCGTGCAACTATAACACCTATCCAGACACCATCACAGCCGTCTACACGCCTGCCCCTGCAGGCAAGAAGCCTTTCTACTTCTCCCACTACGGCCGTCACGGTTCGCGCTATATCAGCAGCCGCAGCGGCTTCGACATCCCCTTTAAGATGGTGGCCCTTGCTGACAGTCTCAACGAACTGACACCCACGGGACAGCGCGTGTATCAGGAGATGAAACTCGTGATGCAAGACACCGAGGGCCGCTGGGGCGAACTGACGGGCTACGGGCGCAAGCAGCACAGGAATATCGCCCGCCGCATGGCCCGCAACTTCCCTGAGGTGTTCCATCCCGGAGCCAGGGTGCAGGCCTTCAGTACCGTCGTGCCACGCTGTATCGAGTCGATGGGCACGGCGCTCATCGAACTGCTGCAGGAAGAGCCTACCCTGGAGGTTTCACAGGAGAGTTCTCAGCGCAACCAGTGGTTTATGAACTATCAGGACCGCGAACTGCGCCGCCAGCAGATGACGCCCCAGATCCGCAAGGTCTACAACGAGTATATCACCAAGTACATGGGCAACACACGTCTCATGGAACTGATCTTCAAGAATCCGGATATCGTTGAGGAGGTGGTCGATGAAGGACAGTTCAACTACTACCTGATGAAGATGGGTCTCTTCCAACTGAACACCCACCTCTATAGAAACACCTACCTGCTCGACATCTTCCAGACAGACGAACTCTACCGCATGTGGCAGATCGACAATGCCCTCTGGTATCTGCAGCAGGGTGCCTGCAAACTCAATGGCGGGCGCCAGCCCTACAGTCAGCGTCACCTGCTGCGCCGTATCATTGCCGATGCCGACAGTTGCATACGTCTGGCCGATCCAGGGGCACAGTTGCGCTATGGCCATGAGACGGTGCTCCTGCCCCTTGTCTGCCTCATCGGCATCAATGGCTACGACCTCGAGACAGACGACTTCAGCCAACTGGAGGCGAAGGGCTGGTGGTGTTCCAGCGTCTTCCCCATGGGCTCCAACCTGCAGTTCATCTTCTACCGCAGTGGCTTGGATGACAGCGATGTGCTCTTCAAGGTGCTGCTCAACGAGGAAGAGGCGCGCCTGCCCATACAGACAGACTGTGCGCCATACTACCACTGGAACGATTTCAGGACCTACTGTCTCGACAAACTGGACCGTTACAAGTAAAACCAAACAAAAACCAACAAGGCCCGCAGTCATGCGAGCCTTGTTTGGTTTTTACTGAAAGGAGGACTCTTATCCTGTTTCCTTCGAGTTATAAAGTTTCATAAAGGTTTGTGTATGTCTCAACAACTCCTGTGGGAGTGCCTTTTTCGTCGACATATTCGAGATTGAGTGTTTTCTCCTTTTCAATGTTCTTTATGATAGCAAGAGAAGAAACCTCACCGTTTTTGTTAGTCCTGATAAGTATGCCTCCTTTGATTTCGTACGTTCCTTCTTCTTGGCGGAGAAGTTCATCTTCGTTTGCGTTTGGAACATCAACATTATAATTACCGTTATCCTCGAAAGTAATGTAAGTGGTAATCTTCTTGTCTTTAAGAATAACCCAATTACCAGCGATGAGAGCCTTTAATTCATCATCCGACTTGATCTGCTCTTCCGACTTGGCCAAACAGAACGTAATCTTGGAGAAAGCACCGCCAAGTTTCGAAGCCAGACTCTTCTGCAGGTCTTCATCGAGGATAAGCATATTGATGACATCGGCAGGCTTGTTGTCCTTGCCGAGGACAGTCAACTTACCATAACTTTTGCCATCGTTGTCGGTCAGCGTGAACTCTGTATTGCCATCAGCGGTGGGTGTTGCGGTGCCCATCATCTTGGTGGTCAGGAAAGGAGTGATCAGTTCCGTGTACTTCTCTTGGTTGGGCACTGTGCAGACCAGATTTGTGGGATCCTGGGTGTCAGGCTTGCTGAATGGAGTGATCGTCAGGATTGCTTTTGCAATAGCCTCCATGTCGTCATTGCTGGCTGCCTGCATGTATATGACATTTGTGACATTGAGCGCCTTCTTGATGGAAGATGGCATCTCTATCCATGCATAACCAACAAGCCCGTTCATCGCTGGCAGCACCTTATAGAACGTAATACTGTCTTTGCGGTTCTCCTGAGGGGCGTTGAGGAGATAGTAAGTAGCCTCCACAAACATTTCTGAAAATTTAGTCCTTTCGAAGGCAGTCGTTTCCACTCCCTCGGGGAGCAGTTTCAGGAACTCTGCCTTGGCTGCTTCGAAGTCAGCAACGTCAAGCCGCAGAATGTCGAAATCTCTTCCTCCTACTGCAAGTTTGGCAGGGGTATAGCGCCCATCGGCCTTAATGTTCTCCACAAACATAGAGGCCTGGTCTGGCTGTGCCGGCTCTGGGATTGGTACTACGGGATTGTCTACTCCGTTTACTCCATCTGTACACGATGTGGTCGCGAAGCCGCAGGTAAGGATGGCGGCCATCATCCATAAAATACTTTTCTTCATCTTGTTAAATTGTGTAAATTATAGTTAGTTGCTAGTCTTCAACTGCATATCAATTCAGAAAACTTTCGTGCAAATGTAGACAATAATCGCCAACAACCCATAACCTTACTGATATTTTATAAAAAATTAACTAAAAAATTACATTTGTTATCTGGATTTGTTTTCCAGAATATAGTTCTCACTCTTTTCATGCTTTTCGAAAGTCACCTTTCCATTTTCGTCGATCTTGCAGACGATATTGAAGTAAGCCTTCTCGGCGGCAGCAGCGCCTTCGGTCTCGATGTCGGTTCCGCTCAGATCGAGATCGGGCACATCTCTATAGTATATATCAGGCTTGGTTTCGCCCTTGTACTTTCTTGCAATATGAATAAAGAATTTACTGCGAACCAAGGTCCATGCACCAGTTTTTCCTGCTCTGGGTTCGACATTGGAGATGAACTGAATAGTGGCGGGTAAAACGTTTCTGTCTCTATTCATCCTATACTTAAAACTATATAGCGGTGCGGTTACGTTGAAATAGTCCTGCCAGTTGAATGTGTATGTGGTCTTGAATTGTCTGAAGGTAGGCCTATCGTTTTCATAATAAATCTCGACAATGATATCCCAGCCATCCTGCCCAGGAATAGTGTTTCCAGGCATCTGGTCGTTCTGATTGCCGTAAGGCGGATTGCGCATGGGGAAGCCTGTGTTGGCCTCAAGCCAGCGGCTCCAGCCCGTCTGCTTGTCGAATTCCAGCTGGTAGTAGGTATGGCTCCAAGCATACCATGGCGTCGCTTTTTCGCCTGAGGTAAGGCTTAAATTGTTGATGTCGAGCGATGTCAGATAGCCGTCTTTATTGTAGCCGTAGATCTTCGTCGGCTGGCCATCAAGGGTGGAACTGCCGATAAATCCCTTGGCGCCCACACTGACACTATAGCTGAGCCAATGCGGGGTGACATCCTTATACGTATCACCATCCGACTGAATGGAATAGTAGTGGCATACCTGTGCTGCCTGCAGGGCGCTCTCGAGATTGTCGTAATGCAGCCATTCGGTGGCGAGATGACCGTATGCGTTCTCCTGTAGTTTCTCGCAGTAGTCTCTCAGGTCGTAGAGGGGAATGTCTGGAGAATACTGATAGCATTCTGTTGCCGCAAACTGGAAGTCCTCGGGCAGAGCTTCGCCCTGGTTCTTGAGGGCGAAATCGACAAAGTCCTTGAGTGCCGGCAGTATGGCAGAGAATTTCTTCATGTCGGTCAGCACGAAATCGACATTACGTGCCCATGGCGCTCTCTGTATAGCCCAGATGTTGTAATTGTATTCTGTGCAGTTCTTGGCATATCTCGACATGGCTTCGGTGAATGGGTCGCCTGCCGAGGCTTTATACAGTTCGTTGATAAACACCGCGTGGTTTCCGCCTGCATTGGTGTGACCTGATGCCAGTACATAGTCGGTCAGTTCAGTCAGTTCCGAAAGGGTCTCCATGTTGTTCATCAGACAGCAGTCGAAATACAGCATCGTCAGGTGGATGCCGCTCGTTTCGAGTGCGGTGCGGATCTCCTTACAGGTGATGCCCCTGCCGCCTAAGTTGTCGTCGAATACCAATCCTCGGGTGCCCACTTTCTCGAGGCTCTTGAGATAGTCTTGGTTGACGCTGTAACCGCCACCATGGTCGCTGAACACCAGGATATAGTTCTTGGCAGGAGCCACCTTCTTACAGTATTTGATGAAGTTGGTTATCGAGTCGGGCTGGAA
>Ga0256407_10001918_pt1 | contig 41539 bp, 22 predicted proteins | sample RumenRJG_04DNA_FD_193489 | JGI IMG/M metagenome (GOLD analysis project Ga0256407, IMG submission 193489) | Bovine rumen microbial communities from Lethbridge, Alberta, Canada - RJG_04 | ecosystem: Host-associated > Mammals > Digestive system > Stomach > Rumen | place: Canada: Alberta... | reverse complement strand
ACTGAATAATAACCTTTATTCCTTTTTTCAATTCTATTTTCTAAAAAATCCTCTTCTTCACTATAAGCAACTCTATAAGGAGTTTTTGAACCAATACAAAGAATAATTGCAATTACTTTACCTAATATAATAATATAAATAATATATGATAAACATTGAATTAAAAAATATTCAGTTTCAATTCCAATAAAAATAAAATGAAATGAAAAGAAGAAAATAGAACAAGTATAATACCAAACATTTCTTCTATGAATACATATATTATATATATTACTATGAAAATAATAGTTTCTAACACAAACATTACATTTCATACAATGATAAGTAAATTTATCTTTTATTCTAAGACAAATCTCACAAATATTATTCTTTGAAGAAGGTAATAATTGAACTTTTGAAGGATCATTTATTAAATTATATTGATATAAACAATTATTTTCAATATCATTTAATTCAAACTTTTGATAAATTAATGCTTCTTTATCATATTTATATATTTGAATTAATATTAAAAAAAATAATACATAAAGTGAAATAATAATATTGAAAAATTGAGATAACTTACTTGCTTCATTAAAATAAAATAAAAATTCAGAATAAGAACCAATTAAAAAATAAAAAATATATGTTTTACAAACTAAATCTTTATCTGATATTATAAAATATAATAATAATAAAAGATTATCAATTTTATTCTCATATATTAAATCATCATTATTTGGTGCATTTTCTTCATTTAATCTTGAAATTGAATTTGCATCTAATGTTAATATCTTTTTCTCATTCTTTCCAAATATATATGATAAAATAGGGAAAAAAGACTTAAAAAAAGACCTAAAATTTCCTAATCTATAAAAATAACAAGTATTTAAATTTTCATAAACATCTTTAGAATAAGTATTAAATGTTTTAACATTATTACAACAAGAAACAATAGATTCCAGATTAATATGTTTATAATATATTTTCAATATTTTTTGTATTTTCTTATGATTTCCAAATTGAATTGCAATATCACTAAAAATAATACCTTTATTATTAATATTAGATGAAATTAAACTGATTTGATTACAATGTTTTTCAAGAAAATTAAAAATAAATAAATTTCCACTTACAATAGCATAAAACATTAAATTTTTATCATTATTATCTTTTTGATTTAAATCAATACCTCTAGAAATTAATAATAAAAATGCATCTTCAAAATTATTAATAATACTATAAAAAATCGGAGTCATGCCATTTGAATCTTTTTCATTAATTTTAATATTTTCTCTAGTTAATAAATAAATTAATATTGCAATATCTTTATCTGGATTTGAACAAACTAAATGAAGAGGAGTACTTCCAAAATTATTTTTTATATTTGGATCTGCATTAAATTTTTCTATTAAACATCTCGTTACATTATAATATGAAAAATTAACTGATAAATGTAATAGACATTCATTTATATTAGGAATATATGAATTTACATTTATTATTCCTTTTTCTAATAATATCATTGCTGGCATAAAATTTTTTTTTATTACTTGGTCTATCCAGGATACTTTAATATTATTAATATTATTATTTATTGTGCTTTTTTCTTCTTTTAATTCTATATTATCTTTATTTTCTTCTTTTTTGTTTTCAATAATTATTTCATCATTTGTTTCTTTTTTTAGGTTTTCATTTATTTTTTCTAATTCTTTAATTGGAATATTTATATCATTTGATATTGGTAATTTATTTTCTGAATTTTCATCTATCTTTAGATTTGAATCATATTTTGGTTGATTAATTTCTGATGATAAATGTTGAGTTTCATCATTTAGTGAAGAAGACATTGTAAAAAATATTTTTTTTATTAAAAAATATAAAATTTAATTAATATTTAAAATTTAAAAAAAAATAGGGAATTATTTTTTTAATAAAAAGTAATTTTAAATTAAATGATTAAAATAAAATTGATATTTATTTTACTAAATATCTACAAAATAATAAAATCATATGATATTAATTTTGAAGAAATAAGAATGAATAATAAAGAAGATTATTCAGAACAATTATTAAGTCTATCAAATAAATTTACAAATAATAATTTTTCAATAGAATCATATATACAAAGAACAGAAATAGATTTAGGTTCAGTAAATACAAATAATGACTTTATATTTAATCCTTTATATGGAAATAGCCAAATATCAATTGGACAACCACAATTAATAGGTATCATAAAACAAAATCATGAAGAAATAATTCAAAGTAAAAATAAAATATTTAAAGAAGGAGAATATATAATTGATTATTCATATAAAGGATATAATATATTTCCACATTATAATTATTCTTCATATAATATTAAATTTAATTCAAGTTTAGATAATATTATTAATTGTTCTTATAATTTTTATTCATATTATTTTTCTTCTATTTCTTCAGAAATTGCTAGTAGGCAATACTCAAAAATTGTTAATTATTATTCTTTAATTTTTGGTTTAAGTGATGGTTATATTTATTCAATTGGTAATTATAGTAATAATGATAAAAAAATTGATTCATATACTATTAATGGTACTGTTAATGAAGGAGAAAATTTATTATTTGATAATAATGTTATAAATATATTTTTATTGAAATATTCTGAAAATTTTTTTCTTTTAACTCAATTAGCAAATTATTCCATTCTTTTATTTCAAGTAAAAACTACTGAAAGAAAAGATATAAATGGTATTTTATATCATGACTCTTCTTTAAATTTAATTTATATTTCTTCATCTTTAGAAATTTTCAATATTTATGATGCAAAATTTTTGAATGAAAATAATATAATAATAAGTAGTGAAAAAAAAGGAATGGGAATTTATTATAATAATTTAACATATATTAAAAATATTGATTCAGATTATGCAAATTATACTTCTTTTGATTTTATTGAAAATGTATTATATTGTATTAAATCTGGATATGGATTAATTATATTTAATTTAACTGATTATTCTATTATTAATAGTTATTCTCACACATATATGAGTAAATTAGATATTTTTATAAATCCATTTAATGGAAAAAAATTTTTAGGAATTACTTTTGAAAATATGGAAATTAAAGAATTTTTTATTGAATTTTATTTAAATACACTTACTGATTTAATATTAAATAAAATTTTTACAAAAAAAAATGCAGATAAAAGTGCAATAACATCTTTTATGACAAATGATGATTTTTTCTCTTTTTTTTTAGATTCAACAACAGCAAACATTCATATTATAAGAAGAGGAATATTTAATATATATAATGTATCATCATATACATATAAATTAGTAAATGCTGAATATTCTTTATTAATACCTTTTTATAATGGATATGATAATAAAATTTATCCATCAATTTTAGCAAATGGAATTATTTATAAACCAATTGATTTTTCTTTTTTTAATCCTACAATTCAATGTAATTTTAAAGAAAAAGGTGATTATATTATGATTTTTTTACAAAGAACTGGAGAATGTCAAAATTCAATTAATGAATTAATTAAAAATAATAATGAAAATATTACTGAATGCTATCAAACAATATATTATAAATTGAGAGTTTTAGATAAAATTAAAAAAATGAAATATTTAGTTGCAATTATTATTTTAAGTGTAATAATTTTTATATGTATTATTTTACTTATTTTATGGTGTATATTTAAACCAAATTCATATATAAAAATTTTAGATGATTATGATGACAAAAAGAAATAAAGATATATAGTTTATTGTAAAAAAAATACAAATTTATAAAATAATTTTTATAATTATTCATATCCTTTTTTTATTTTTAATTTGAATTATTAAATTAAAATAAAGCAAAAAAATTTTAATAAAAAAATTTAAAAAACGTTGAAAATTAATACTATTAAAAAAATAAAATTAAAAAAAAATAAAAATAAAACAAAAAAATGAAAAATCTTTTCTTAATTTTATCATTAGCCATTTTAACATTTGCATTATCAAAATCACTTAAATCAAAAACAAATTGTATTCAATATGGAGGAGATTGTGATTTTACATCATTTTGTTGTGGAAGTAATAAATGTAAAGATTATAGATGTTCATTAAAAGGAACAAAAGATAATCAACTTGGTTGGGATAAATCTAAAAAAGAAGGTAATAAATGTGATTGGTTCCATCATTGTAAAAAAGGAAGAAAATGCATGAGTCATAGATGTTATGATAGTTAAATATTGTTTTTTAAAATATTTTTTTTAATTGAAAAATATAAAAATATTATAAACGTTTTATTTTTTATTTACTTTTTTTATGTGAAATGCTTTTTAAATAATATCCTCTCATTGGTTATCATTTTATTAAAATATTATAAATATATTAGATTTTAAAATTTTTTATAATATAAAAATAAAAATAAAAAAATTAGAAAATATATTTACAAAATTAAAGATAAATTTAAATGGGTCAATGTCATTATTGTCAAAAAAAAAATGCAAATGCTCCAGAAATTTTAACTTCAACTAATGAAACAAATGGAAATTTAAATAATGAATATACTTTATTAAAAGGAAAATATTTACCATCTGGTCAATTAATATGCAATTTTATCAATTTTAATTATAGAAGAATGTATAGTAAATTAAAATATGAGAAAACAATTCATAAATTACAAAATATATTCTGTGTTGAATCAATTTATTTTCCTAAAAAAAAAAATTATTATGAAAATGAATTAAATAATAAATTAAAAAAATTTTTTACAAATAAAGAAAATATTCTTAACAAAATATTTGATAATAAGCCAATTTTTTATGGTCTACATGATTTTAATTATTTAAAAACTATGGTAAAAAATAATTATGCTAATGAAATATGTATGGATAATTTAAATTTCTATAATGATTTTTCAGAATATGTAAAAGACAAAAAAAATTTACAAATCATTTTACAAAAAAGAAAAACAAATAAAATAAACTATAAAAATAATAAGAACATATCAATAGCAGTAAAGAAAATGTTAACATATCAAAAATTAACTACTCATAAATCAAATGATTATTTATTTGATTCTCAAATAGGTGTAATAGAAAAAGATATTGAGAATTTATATGAATTATGCTTATCAATACCACCAAATGAATTACCAAAAAATATAGATGATATTCCATCTCCTAATAAATCTTATCTTTTAATGTTATTTACTGATGAATTAAAAGCAAAAGTTGATATTTTTATTTCTGGAAATTTAAGAAATTTCATTAAGTCATTTTATTATATTTTTTTATTAAAGAAATATAATTTTATTTCTTCAACAAATAATACTTATTTCAAAATTTCAAAAGATGAATTTCTTCCTAATTTATTAAAAAAAAACACTTATCTTAAAGTCATTGATGGACATAAATTTAAAAGATTACATAAAATGAAAATTTTTAAACAAATAAATAAAAAATTAAAATTTAAAAGTACAAAAGATTTATATTTAGATTTTAATAAAAATAATGAAGGAAGTAATGATAAAAATGAAAATGAAGACTCAATTAATAATGATTCATTTATAAGTATTGAGGAAGAAAATAATAAAATTAATAATAAAGAAAAAAAGTTTAGAAAAAATCAATCAATGGAAAAATTATCAAGAATAAAAATATCACCAAACAGAGAAAAATCAAGTTTTTCAAAATCAAAGGTTAAATTTAATTTTATTAATTTAAAACACAAAAGAAAACATTTTTTTAGAAAAAGACCAAGAGGTAAATCATCAAAAAACATTTCATATGTAAATCAAAAAAAAGATGATATACTAATAAATATAAATGATTATGATAATTCAAGTTTTAATGATACTAAAATTGAATTTTATAATGGACAATATGATAATACTTTATATTTATATGCTGGATTTGGTACTTTAATTAAACAAAGAAATCATTCTCTATATAATGGTACTTTTAGATATGGAAAAAAAGAAGGTATTGGTATTTATTATAGAAAATTTAGTGAATGTCATTTTAAATATTATATGGGAGAATTTTTCCAAAATAAATTTAATGGTTTTGGTTTGTTAATTGAATTAAATTATAAATATGTTAAAATTATGAAAGGTACTTTTCATAATTCTCATTTTATTTCTGGTATTGTTTCTATATTTAATGAAAATAATGATAATGATTTGTTGGAAGTAACTAAATTTGAAGGTGATTTAGAAGAAAAAAATTCTAATTTAATAATATATAAAAATTATGGTCATTTAATAAAATTAATTTATAGTTTTAATGAAAGTTTATCAAAATATGAATTAGAAAATGAATATGATTATACAGGATATTTTATTGATGGAAAAGAAAATGGAAAAGGAGTATTAAAACATACTTTAAAAGATGAAGGTTATTCATATGAATATAAAGGAAGTTTTGTAAATGGTGAAATGAATGGATATGGTGAAATAGTATATAGTGATAATTACTTTATTAAAAAATATGAAGGCTTTTTTCATTGCGGAAATAATTTTTCAAAATATGGAATAGTATATTTTAAAAGTGGTGATGTATATGAAGGTTTTTTTGATGAAAGACATTTAAAAGATTGTTGTGGATTATATTGGTATAATAATAATGAAAATAATGAGAATAATGAAAATAATGAGAATAATGAAAATAATGAAAATAAAAATAATGATAATATAAATGTAAATAAAAATAATAATAAAGGAAATGAAAATTATTTTGGTGGATTTAAAGAAGATAAAAGAAATGGTTTAGGAAGATATATTTCTTATACTAATAATTTAACTAAATTATTAGTTGGTAATTATACTTCTGGGGAAAAAAATGGATTATTTGATGTAATTTATGATGAAGAAAATAATAATTTAAAACAAGAAAAAACAATAAAACCTGTTGATATTACTTCTGCTATTATTAATCTTCTTTCTGGACAACCTATGAGAAATCCTTATGAATATGTTCTTCAAACTAAAATGTTTTATATGTTTGAAAATGGACAATTAATAGAAAAAAGTGATAAACCTTTTAAAAGTTTTATTGTTTAAATAATTATATATATTTTTAAAATGGATTTTAGATTATTGAAAAGAGGTGTAAAATCATTATAATAATAAAATATATTAAATATATATTATTTAATGGGTTAATTTTTTATATTATGTTTTAAATTATTTTTTATTTTCTTTTTTAGTTTTAATAAATAAAAGTATAATTTTAAATGTCGAAAAAATTAACTTTGGAATTTATACAATCGAAATGTCCAAATCTGAAATTAGATGAAATTAAAAATTTAAATTTATGGGGAAATGATTTAGAAGATATATCAATTTTGGCAAATTTACCTAATTTAGAAATAGCTTCATTAAGTATCAATAAAATCAAAAATTTAGAACCATTAAAAGACTTAATAAATTTAAAAGAACTATATCTTCGAAAAAATTTAATAGATGATATTAAACAAATAGATTATTTAAAGAATTTACAAAATTTAAAAGTTCTTTCTTTAGTAGATAATCCAGTAGTTTCATTACCAAATTATAAGAAAAAAATATTAGAAATATTACCAAATTTAATAAAATTAGATGACGTAAATATAAAAAATGATAACTTAAATAATAAAAATAAAAATCAAATAACAGTTCATAAAAATTTTCAAAATAACATATTAACAGAAGACACATTTAAAAAAAATGAAAAAGAAAATAACACAAATAATAATAATAATAATAATAATAATGGTAATAATAAAAATGATAATAAACAAGCAACATCTCATATATTATCAATAAGAAAAAAAAAAGGAAATATAGGAGGATTTAATAAATATTCAACATCAAAAAAAGATGATATTACAATAAATAATAATTTAGGAGAAAATAAATTACTTCAAAGTATGAATTTTGCTAATTTTCAAACTGAATTTAATAGAAGTCAATATAGAAAAAAAATAGTAGGTAAGTCTTTTCAAACTGATAATTCACCAAATAAATTATTACAAAGTCAAGTTATAATTCATTCAAAATTCTTTGAAGATGAAAAAGATAAAAATTCTTCTTCTGAAGAAAGAAAATTATTAAATCAATATAAAACCCAAGTTACACATGATTTAAATTTAGGTTATTCTATTAAACAAGGACCATATGTTAAAAAAAGTACTATTAATAATAATGAAGCTGTTTTTCAAAGTATTAAAATTTTATTAAGTACTCTTAATAAACCTTATCTTTTAGAAGTACAAAACGAAGTTAATAAATTGTTAGGAAAATAATTAATTAAATAATATTTTTTTTTGATTTCAAATTCTTAAATTTAAATTATATAATATTTCAATAAAAAACAATTTTTTAATGAAAAATTAAATAAAAAATTCTAATTAATTATTTTATAATATGTATTCAAAAAAAAATACATTTGATTTAGATTCATTCATAGATAAATCATATAATGAACAAATAAAAATGATAAACAAAAATCCAAAAATAATAAATTATAAAGATTCCCTAGGTAACAATATTCTATTTTCAGCAATAGAAAAAAATAATTATAACTTAGTAAAATTAATAATAGAAAAAAATCCATCATTAATAAATTCTCAAAATAATCATAAAGAAACATCTCTTCATAAAGCAGTAAATATGGTAAATCATAGAATAATAAATTTACTTCTTGAAAATAATGCAGATCCAAATATAAAAAATGAATTTGGTGAAACTCCATTACATTTAGCAGCATATAAAGGAGAATATAAAGTTATAAAATTACTTTTATTATATAATTGTGATCCAAGAATTAAAACAAATGATGGTTTTTCTGCTGAAGATTATGCTAATGAAAGAGGTTTTACAAAAACAGTTTCTGTTCTTCAAGAAAAAACTCATGGGAAAAAAATTTCTAGTTTGAGTAATTTTTCAAAAAGTGATATTAGTGATAATAATATTGCAAATGGAATGGAAAAATCACCTCTTAGTCATTTAATTAATCATAAAGTTTTAAGTGGTTGTAAATCTAATAGAACTTTTAAGAATAATATTAATAAAAATATATTAAATCATTTTTCTGAAGGTAATATTTTTAAATTAAGAGAAATTAATACTATGGGGAATAATAGTAATAATTTGTTTGATAATGAAAAAATTAATAATATGAGAATAAGTAATATTGATAATGATATTTTAAAAAATAGTAAAATTTTCATTTCTTCAGATGTTAATAAAATTAAAAATCCTTTCCAATTTTCAAGTTCTTTTGTTAATAATAATGAAAAATCTAATGTAAGTGAAGAAGCAAATATAAGTTGTTATGAATATTTTGAAGATAAAGAAGATGTAATAAGAGTATTTCCTTCAAAAAAAAATGATATTATTAGTAATGAAAGTTATACAAGAAGAGAAAGTTCGATTAAAAAAACATATAGAAGAGATAATACTTTAAGAAATAGTAAAATTAAAAATTCTATTATACAAAAAGAAGAAAAAGAATTATTCCATCAATTCAGTTCATTTACAAGTAATATTTCAAAAACACATTCAAAAATAGATTCAAATAATTATAATTTATCAAGAAATAATATAAATAATAATTATCTTACTGGTTCAACAAGTTTAAAAATAAATGAAAATGAAGAAGAAATTTTAACAGAATATTTAAGTCAAATTCATATGGAAAAATATGTTTCATTATTAATTAAAGAAGGTTTTGATGATATTAATATGATGATAGAACAAATGAAAGGAAAAAAAGCAATTTCAGATAATGATTTAAAAGTAATAGGAATATTAAATGCAGGTGATAGGGCAAAAATTTTAATTAAATTCCATTTAGATTCAAAAGATGAAAATTTTAAATTTAATTCAAATATAGATGAAAATGCAATATTTCATTATGCATCTGAAATTGATTATATAAATGATCATTATTTAAATGTTCTTTATAAATGGCTTGAATCAATTAAATTACAGAAATTTTTTAATAATTTTTATAATCAAGGATATCATAGTTTAGATTTATTATTAATTCAAATGTTATCAAAAAATCCTTTAACAGATGAAATATTAAAAGATGATATAGAAATAGATAAATATGGATATAGATTAAGATTATTAAATAAATTATTAGAAGATTCATCAACATATATGCAGAAATATAAAAGTTTAATTACAAATAATACATTAAATTCTTATACAATTAATTTTGAAACTGAGAATGAAAAAACTTTACCTTGCAAATGCTTTATATTTTAATTTTTAATATTTTTTTTTTTTCTTTATATGTTAATTTTAATATTGTTAAATAAAAAACAAAATATAAAACAAACAATTTTTTTAATTTTTATATTAAATATTCCTTTATGAAATTTTTTTAATTTTTTTAGATTAAAATCAAATAATATATATTTTTATTTTTTAAAAAATTAAAATCAAAAAACAAATTTTTTTACTTTTTTTTCTTTTTCTTTTCATTTTTTTTCTTTTGTATATAATCATTAATTTTTTTCTTTAAATCAGTACAAGGAATAAGCATATCTTTAGTTAATTTAGTTCTATTAAAAGGATCATTTTGATCAGAAAGTAAATGTTGTTCAATAGTTTTCCTATCAACAACAACTTTACTAACTGGTAATAAAACAGGATCATTCATCATTAAAGTAGTAATTGGATCAATAAATTCATTTGGTGCATCATCAAAATTTAATTCTTTACTTTTCATTTCTTCTTCAACTGATTTTAATTTATTTATTAAATTATTATATTTTTCAAATGCAATTCTATCAATTGGAATTTTTTCACTTTCTTCTACTATTTTTTTTGCTTTGAAAAAATTTTCATAATGATATGATCTTTCATCTTTTACTATACATTCTATAAATTCATTATAATTATCAAATGCTGAATAAACTGTTAATATTGATGATAAAATAAATTTTGGATTAAATTCATATTCACTTAAGTTTTTTACTTTTAAATCATTTCCTCTTGGTGTTATAAAAATATTTAATGAATAATTTAATAAATTTGCTAATCTTTCTATTAAACCACTTTTTACAAAATTATCTTGGAGAACATTTGTTATACTTACTAAAAATTTAAGAGAAGCATTAAATAATTTAATTTCTGCTTTTACTATTCTATCCTTCTCTTTAAATTTATCTTCTTCAAATTTTTTGTTTTCTTCACTTAATTTTGAATATTTTTCTTGATCAGATATTAAATCTTGGTATTTTTTTATTGTAGTTAAATTTTCTATACATTCATCATTTAAATATGTTATGTCATTCATTAATAAATTTATCATTTTTACACTTTCTTCATTATGTTTTTCTGTATATGCTTTAATATTTTCTACAAATAATTGACCGTAACTTTTATTAATGTTATCAATTAAAATTAATATTTTTTGTCTAACACTAAATTTTTCATAAAATTGATTTGAAGTTCCTAATCTTTCAGCATCAATAAAAACTCTTAATATTGAAACCATTAATGATTCTTTTATAAATTTTTCATTTAATAATTTAAATATTTGATTTATTTTTCCTGTTTTTTCTTTTGATGATAAATAAAAAAAATAAATCATTATATCAAATATTTCCATTCTAAAATGAGGATTTTGAATTAAATTAGTATGACATGAGAATATTAAACTAAAATAAATTATTGCTTTTGTACAATATAAATGTTGAATTAATGAATCTCCACTATAATTTCTTATAAATAATGAAATAGTTATTATATTATGATAAATATTTTCTGGTAATAATGATATAGTAAAATTATCATTAAAATTAACATGATAATAAAAGTCATCTAAAAACTCTATATAATTAACTTTTTTATAATTTTTAGAAAATTCATTCTGTGAATATTTTTTATTATTTAATGAAAAAATTAAAAATGTAGTTACCTCACAAAATCTAAGTAAATATTTATATAATTCTTGATTTTTTAAATATATTAATAAAATATTATCAAGAATTATCATATTTTGTAATTGTTGACTTCCTCTAATATTATTATTATTTTTTTTTAATTCTTCTTCAGTTTTTTTATTCAATTGTGTAATTTGATTAGTAAAACTTTTAATAGAATATGTTGCAATCATATGAATAATAAAAAATAATTCAGAATAAATAGAAAATTTTTCAGGAATATCATTTTTATATCCTTCATCTTTAATAATTAATTCAACAATATTTGGATTAGTTCTTTCAACCTTAGAAAAATCAATTTTATTATTTGTTAAAGTAAAAAGAGGATCAATATCACTAACTACTTTAAATATATATTCAGAATATGCTTTTTCATCTTGTTCTCCTTTTTTTAAATTTATAAAAAAGATTTTCATTAAAACAATTAAAATATTTAATAAATAACCATTTGATGATAATTTAGTTTCTTCTTTATATAATTTAAGTTTATCAGAATTTACAGAAATTAATTTATAAATCCATTTCATAATAGTATGTTCATAATCAGTATTATAAATACAAATAAAAAAATCTGTAATTTTATTTAAATAATCATTTAATTTATGAATTTGATTATCAATTACTTTTTCATTTTCTTTAGCTCGATTTAAATTTATATATTTTCTCATATCTGCAATATCACCTTCAATTGGTGAAATATCAATATATTTACTAATATAATTTTCTTTTTGAAAAGCAACTCCAGTTTGACTTAATCCTAAAATATTTAATGTAATATTTTCTTCAGATGAACTTAATGATATTTCAACAAAAGCTTTTGATGTTAAGGGACATGTTTGAAATAATGATGATAATATTTCCATATTTTTAATTTGATGGTCTTTATTACCATAATAATTTTTACAATTTTTTCTATTTGATTCATCTAAAAAATAAAAAAAATATTTAAAAACTTTTTTTAAATAATCATAATCTGGATAAGTTGATGTGTAAAAATCATATAAAATAAAACCTAATTCATCCATATCACAATTTGAGAAATATTGATTAAATTCATTAATTATTTTTTCTTTTGGTATTACTTTTCCTAAATTTTCAGGAGATGTTAATAACATACAAATATAATTTGAAATGAATTTATGTATTTTTTTATAATTTGAATCATATTCACTTCTAAATCTTTTTTCAATCATTTCTATACTTCTATGATAAATTTCAAATAAAAATTCTAAAATATTTTCTTTCATATTAAATAAATTAAGAATTATATCATCTAATTCATTAATTCTAAATTTAATTTCCTTTTTCATTGATTTTAATTGAGATATATATGAACTAAGATATGTAAATTTATCTTTTTCTTTTTCATCAAGAGTAATTTTAAATATTTTAGATATTGTAACATGTTCCTTATCAATTTGTTTTACATTCTTATTTGCATTGGATGATTTATTATTATTATCTTCGATATCAGAAGAATAATTAGGAAAAAAAACTCTTTCTTTTTTAGTAATATCACTCATTTTACCAAAATCATTTTGGTTTCCCATTAAAATTAATAAAATAATATATAAAATAAATAAAAAAATTATAAAATATATAAAATACATAATTAAAAAATAAATAAAAAAAAACAAAATACTAAAAAAATTAAAAAAATGAGTTCATCTATAAATCAAATCCAACAGCAAAAAATAGAAAGAATAAAAGAATTACTAGACACACCATCAGAAAAGCGAAATGAAAAAATGTGTTTAGAACTAATGTCATTTACAAAAGACTTTAAACTTTTTGAAAACATATCAATGTCAATAGAACATCAAAATATTTGTCAAACAATGACAATATGTCGATATAAACCAAATGAAATAATAGTAAAACAAGGTGATCCAGGAGATTCATTTTTTTATATTTTAACAGGTACTGTTAATATTAAATTAACAGTTCAAATTGATACTGGAATTAAGAGTAAAGAAGGAGAAGATGATAAAAGTGTTATTAAAGTAGATAAAAATATTGGTGTTTTAAAATCTGGTCAAACTTTTGGAGAATTGTCTTTATTGTATGGTACTCCTAGATCTGCTACTATTATTTCTGTTACTAATTCTGCTTTGATTAAAATTGATAAAGCTCCTTTTGATAAATATGTTAAAAATATTTTTGAAAATCAGTTACAAGATCAAATTGAATTTTTGAAAATTTGTCCTGTTTTCCATAATATTAGTAAAGATTTATTAATTAAACTTGGTATAAGAACCGAAGTAAAAAAATATTCAACTGGGCAAATTATATTAGAAGAAGGGAAAAAATGTGAATTGCTTTTTATAATAAGAAGAGGAACAGTTAAAATATCAAAAGAAATAAAATTTATTAAAAACGAAGCTAAAATTAGAAGAAAAGAAATGAATAAATATAACAAAAAAAAAACCGCATTTACAAATTATGAAGATATAGATAGAATAAAACAATTAGAAAATGAGAAAATTTTAGATATTTTAGCAGTAGGTCCGACAGAAAATGAAATAAACAATGGTGAATATATAACAAGAGATATCACTTTAGAAACATTAAAAATTGGTGATATTTTCCCTTCTTATTATTCTTTAAATGGTTATTATTTAGATGTTACTTTTCAAGCTGATAATCCTTGTGATATTATTGTTATTAAATTAATGGATATTCAAGAATTAATTCCTGAAACTTATGATTTTATAAAAAAATATGCTAAACCTTATCCTAATGATGAATTTCTTAGAAAATTTTATTATTATAATGAAGCTTGGGATAAGTATAAATCTACTTTGAGATATAATATTTTGGCTGATGCTTTAAATAAAGATGTTCTTGAGAAACATCAAATGAGAACTAAATTGTATACTAAAAAAGATTTAGATAGTGTTAAATTGCCTTTAATTTTTCAACATAAGAGAATGAAGTTTAAATAATTTTTCTTATTTTGAGTTTTTTAATTAATTTTAGTGAATTTATTTTTTTTAAGTAAATTGAATTTAAAAAAAATTTTTTAGATTTTGGTTTAAATATTTAGAAATAATCTTTTAAATTATAAAGTTAATATTTATTTAATTTAATTAAAAATTAATTCATTTTAATAAAAAATTGAAAAACTTCACCAAAAGGCATATCTTTATCATTAAACATTTGCCAATATGAAACATATTCTTTTTGATATTTTTTAGATAAATTATTTTTATTATAAGTCTCACCAAACTTTATTCTTATTTCTTCTTCATCTCCAGATTCTAAATTACTTTTAATTGAAACAGATTCTCCTCTTAAATCACTATATTCATTTAAACAATGAAACATAAAACCACTTCCCCAATTTAATTTTCCTGTATTTTTAATAACAATATTAATAATATTATCTTTATTTTTATCAAAATTAAAATGAGATTGATTAATTGAATAATTATATCCTTCAACTTTATATTTAATATAATTTTTAATATTTTCATTTGAATCGGGATGATATATTTTTAATAATATATGATCTATATCATGATCAATATATTTTTCACATTTAGAACATAAATTAAAATCTTCACATATAATACATTTAAAACGTGGACCAACAATTTCATTACATTTACATCCATTACATTTTATTCCTTTATGAATTGGGAGTGATGTTATATTTCCATTTACCATACTTATTTGTACATTTTCATCTTTGTTATTACAATTATTATTATTATTAGTATTATTTATTAAGTAATTTGTTTCTGTTGTTTGAATATTATTATATATATCATTTATTATTTCTTTTTCTAATTTTTCCATTTTTTCTTTTACTATTGATTCTATTGTTTCATGAATTTTTTCATTTATGTTATCATTATAATTATTATTATTCATATCTTCTTTATTATCAAATAATGGAGTATTATTTGTTAATGGTAAATTATTATCATTTTTTATATTATTTAAATCATGATCAGATGAATAATCTAATGAACCTAATGATATTTTTTCTTTTGGAATTAATGTAATTTTAATTTTTGGTACTTTAATGGAACTTAATTTAACTTCTTCTAAATCTTCATCTGAAAGAATTTCTTTTGAAGTTTTCTCTTCTTCAAGTTTATATTCAACATCATCATCTTTTGGAAAATTTGTTGATATATATTTAATTAAATCATCAAATGAATCAGGAAAATCTAATTTTTTTATAATTTTATTAAATTCAACTTTTAAAGATTTTTTTGACATTATGAATTCTCAATAAAATATAATTTAGTTATAATATTTTAAATAAAATAAAAAAAATTAAATAAAATATATTAATTTAATCTATAAGCATCTTTAGTTAATCTACTAGTTGCTTTATCAATAGCTTTTTCTATCATATTATTAAATTGAATTATTGAATTTTCATTTCCATCAAAATAAGAAGAGCATTCACTTCTTTCTTTTAATTTTCCTTTTAAATTTTGCATAGTTTTAACGTAATTTTCATCAAATTGATTGTTAAATCTATAATATCTACTAAAATATAATATTCCATCATTTAACTCTGTTCCAATATATAATAAGTTTAATAATGTGTAATTATTTAACATGAATATATCTTTTAATTCAAATTCACCATAAGCTAAATTAAAAAAACCCATATTTATTCCTGTATTTATATTATTATAAAAAATTACTGATTTACTATGCATTATTTGATAACTTTTTTTATTTTTTACAAAATTATCTAAAAATCTTACTGCATAATAAAATGAATTTAAAACATTTTGAGTTTGTTCTTCAAATAAATTTAAATTATTTTGATTTTCTATAAAAATATCAAAAATATATTGTCTATATGAATATTCTTCTCTTGAAAGTAATTCTTTTAATGTTGATGAAATATTAAATAATATAGAAACCAATAAAATTTCAATTCTATATAAAAATAAATTACTGATATTTGAGTTTAAACTTAAAGAACCATTATTTGAATTTGCAATCATATTTGAATATATATTATAATTCCCAGTACTATTATAATTCAGTCCAAAAGTAAAATTACTATTATTATTATTAATAAAAGGAGAATAATTTTTATCATTATTATTATTATTTTTTTTACTTTCTAATTTAATTTCTTCCATATATTTTTCAACATCACTAAATGATGAATATAAATTATTAAGTCGTACATAATTTGTTTCAAATAATTTTAAACCTTTTAATATCATTATTTCAGTACATTTAAATAAAAATTCCAAAATATTCATATCAATTTGTTTAAAATCACTACTATCAGATTCAATAACTGAAATTAAACTTAAAACTTCAGTTGTCACATTAACTTCTTCAATAAAAGCAAGTGATTTAACATCATTATTACCATTTGAATCAATATATCCACAATTATTTAATAAATTTAATATTCTTTGAGAATTATCTAATAAAAAATCTACAGAATTTTTATATATAATATAATATTTGATTTGTTCTTCTTTTTGAAAATTATCATATACTTCCATAATTTTTGCCAATAATTTTAATGTCCAACAATATAAATAATGTGATATTGTATGTTCATTTTTAATATAAAAATTACTTAAATCATTTGTATTACCTGTAAATCTTAATTTAATAGAAATAAATATTTTTTGATTTAATATAACATTCATTCCTTCATTTGGATAAAAATCTATTAATCTAATTATTAACATAATAAAAGATTGATATTCAATATCACTAGTTTTTTCATTAAAAATAGAAACTATACTTTTTATAAACTCATTAATATTTCCTAAAATAGTACTTTGCATTTCTTGCTCATTTATATTATATATTAAATAAATACAAGAACAAAATATGTAAGTAATAACTGCTCTATATTCAATTTGTTTTTGATAACATATATTTAATTTTGATAATAATTGAGAAATAAGTTGAAAATCATTTCTACTACAATTATATTCAATTTTAATAAAATATATTAAAATACTATATGAAAGAGTTATCATTGATAACATTAAATTATTATAATTAGATAAATCTTTTTCTGAATAATCCATATCATTAACAATATTCCCTAAAATATTAATTAAATATTGAGGTGATAATGTAGAAATTTTTTTTTGTATTCTTGTTAAATATAGAGTATAATCAATAACATTATTTAATAGATCATAAATATAATTTTTAATAATAGGATTTCTAATATTTGATAAATATGAATAAATACTAAGAAAAGATGTATTAATAAAAGAAATAGCTTCATTTGGATTATTACTAAAAATATGTTTTAAAGGTGAAAAATTTAATTTAGGATTAAATTTCTGTCCAATTTTTAATAATATTTTCATTTCATCATTAATAAATTTTTCATCAGGATTTTTTTGAATAATTTCAAATACTAAACTATCAGTAAAAAAAGTAGAAGTCATAGCATAATTTTCTTCACTAATTCCAAATAAAAAACCAATTGAATATAATGCATTAATCATTGCTTGAGTTTTTGCATGTGTTAAAGAAGAATTTAAATTAAATGATATTAATTGAGAAAATTGTTCTATTAAATTTTCTTCTCTTAAAGATATTAATTTAATTAACATTTCTCTTAAATCAACTGCATAATTTATTCCATATTCAAAAAGAGAATCTCCTATTATAAAATGGGTAATTAATCTTTCATTTTTTTTTGGTATTTCAAAATTTTTTAAAGTAATTGGAATTTTTTCTTTTGTAAAATTTTTATTAAATCTTACTAATAAATCATTATTAAAGTCTTCATTATCATTTGAAAAAATATTTATTAAATTTACTATATTTATTTTTATAAATGAAGATAAACTATTTAATAAATTATTTTTATCATCATCAGTTAATAAAATTAATTTTGTATAAATAAAAGATATTTGTTTAACAACTGTTAAAATAAAACAAAATTTTTTTGTTTCATTTTCAGTTTCATTTACATAAAGATAATATTGTTTATTATTAGAATAATTATAACTAATATCTTTTATTTTTTGATTTAAAATATCATAATTTTCTTTTTTAAGTTGAAAATTATCAATTGATAGTTTTAATATATAATCTAAAAAATCTTGTCCATCAATATTATTAATTAAATTTTTAATAATTTTTTTATAAATAACATCATTAGATAATAAATAAGAAACAAAATAAATACATTGACCAATAATATTATAAATTTCTTTTTCTTTTCCATCATCATCATCAAAATTTAATTGACTTTGAGCATTTTCTAACATATTAAATAATATTTTAAAAGTATTATCTTCTTCTTTTTCATTATCAAAAAAACTAGAAATGAAATTAATTTGATAAACAGAACAAATATTTAAAAATTGTAAAGTTTTATTTATTAAAAAGTAATTTTCTTCAGATAAATTAGTTTTAATTGTTCTTCTTATATATTCAAATAAATTAATTCTTGAATCAATTTCATTAGAATTTATTTTTCTTAAAGTTAATGAATTCATAATATTTACATTAACATCTTTAAGTAAAAAAATTAATTTTGTTAAACAATCAAAACAAAGTGAAGCAATATTATAATCTGAATCATTAGTTGAAGGATCACAAATATAATCTTGCATTGTTACTGAATTTAAATAAAAAATCGATTTTAATTCTCCTCTATATTCAAATATTAAATTATGTATTTTTTCATAATTTGAATAAATAAAAAGAATTAATAATAAATTTATTTCATATTGATCTATTAATTTTGTTGATTCTGTTAAATATTTTGGTATTTCTTTGTTATTATAAAAACAATAAGAAAAATTTTTTATTATTGAACATTCAGAAATTTTACTTTTTGGATTTAATTGAACAATAATACATAAATTTAATATTTGCTTTAAACAAAAAAAAATACTAACAAACATTTTTCTTAAATAACTACTACATTCTAAAGGTGAATATACATTTTGATATTTTTTTTCTAATTTTTCTAAAAACATATTTGCAAAAGCATACATATAATCATTACTTAAATTATTAAGTGAATTATTATTATAAAATTTAATAGTTAATATTCTAAAAATTAAATCAAGTAAAAATAAATCATTTCCTTGATTTTGAATTCCATTTAATTGACCTTCTTGATTAAGTAAACTAATAATAAATGATATAACTTCATCTTTACTATTATATAAATTATTATTTAAATTTGAAATATTATCTTCTGACATATTATTTATTGAAATATCTTGATTTATTTCTATATTTTCTTCTAAAATTATTCTTTTATCAATATTACAATTATTTATTAATATTAATAAAATATTAGACATTATTTGAAATAAAATTTTAATTAATTTCGGTTCATCTAAAGTTTCAAATGAATGAATTGATGAAAAATTATTTACTGCTTCTTTTGTATAAAAAAATATATTTCTTAAGAAATGTTTACCATAATTTTCTTTAAATATAATTATAAAGTTTTTCAATTGAAAACATTCCCTAATTAATTTCAACGCTAATAAGGTATTTTTATAATTTTTATTAATATAATCATTTTTTAAAGTACTATAAATAATTTCACTTAATTGTTCAGTATAATTTTTATTTTCTGAAATAAATTTTAAAACTGGACATTTTGGTGAAGTAAAAAAATAAATAAAAAGTCTAAATAATTCTTTAATATAATTATTAATTAATTCATCTCTGGAATTTATTGAAGAATTTATTGAAGCAAAATATAAACTATTCATTGCTAATTGTAATAAAGTAGAATAATTATTTTTATCAGTTAATTCTGAATAAATATCAACATCTTTATTTTCAAATAAAGAAACTAAACTTGTAATATTTCTATAATCAGAAGTTAATAATCTAATAAATAATCTTACATATTCAACATTTTGATAAAAATAAATAAAATTATCATTATTTTCATCATTATCATAACTTAAATTTCTTTTCATAGAAATATTATTAATTCCATCACTTAAAGTATTATTTAAATTTTTCCAAGTATCTAAAATATTACTAAAAAAACTTCCATCATTATCATCATTATCAATTAACATATCAAATAAATTTTTTGAATTTTCATCTCCAATTTTTGGACTACTTAAAGCAAAACACATATTAATAAAATTACCAGAATAATTTTTATTATTTTTATAAGTAGTAAATAATCTATAAATTGCTGTATTTGATTTTTCATCATCATCAAAGAATTGTTCTCTACATATAGGACTATTTAAAACTATACACATTAATTCAATTAAACTTAAAGGATATGAATTAATTTTATAATTATATAAAACAGTCATTATTAAATTTATCCATGATTTAATCATAAAATTTGATGATCTTTCAAAATAATTTCCTCCTTCTTTTAAAGAAGGAATTGAATACGATGATATCATATCTTTAAAAAATAAAAAACTAACTTCTTCAATATTATTACTATCAATATCTATAGTTTTATCAGAAAATTTTTTAATACTATCTTGAAAATGATTATAATCAATTTTTTCCATTATTTTAATAACTGCTTCTATTGTACATTGAATAGGATAAATATTATTAATTCCAATAACATCATCAAAAAATTGAAGTAATTGATCAATATTAATATTAAAAGCATTTAAACTATTATCTAATATTTTATTTTCATAACGTGCTCTTAATTTTTCAGGTTGAAAATTTAAAATAGTAAAAGCAACACTTCTATCAACTAATTCTTTAACTGTATTATCATAATGTCCATTATTATATTTATAAGCATAACAAGTAAATTTTGTTTTATAAAAATAATCTATTAATTTTTTAAATATTTCAATGTTACAAAATTCATCATTATTACATATAATATTCATACATTCTAATATTATTTTTTGTTCCCAAAAAATTTGTTCATTTAATCTATCTAAAGGAATATGATTATTTTTTTGATGCATTATTTGAATATTTCTAATTGGATTTACTTCATATGAAGTAAATTGTTCCCACATTTTATTTAAAAAATTCTTATTTTTTATTATGTCATCAAAATAATCTTTTAAAACTTGATTATTTGAAAATGTTGAATAAGCTGCTATTAATAATTTAGAAATTATTGCTAAAAAACATTTCCTTTCACTATAATAAAAGTCAATTATATTTTCATTATAAAATAAAAATTGTTGATTAAATAATTCATCTACATTTGAATTTATTCTATTTAAATTTATTAAATCAATTAAATCATTTGCATTTTTTGGATTTTCATATAAGTATAATTCTAATAATTCAAATGATTTTTTTTTTGACATTTTTAAATTTTGTGATAATTCTTGTATTATTGTTTTTAATTTGTCATTTACTACATATTTATTACATAATTTTTTTGAAGGGAATTCTTCATTTTGTGAATCTTCATTATAATATTGTAGAAATGATAATATTTTTTCTTCAGTTTTACTATTAATTAAAAATTCTAATACACGATCATCGTCAATAAAATAATCTATGATACTTATCATTTTATTAAATGATAATTTTTCTTCTTTTTCATTTTTCTTTTGTTCCTCCATTTTTTATTTTTTTTTAGATGATAATTAATAAAAATTTATATTTAAATATATAATGAAAAATTTATTATTTTAAATTTTAAATTTTATAAAATATATAATTCTTTTAAACTTTTAAATTTATTCTGATTTAGATTGAATTAACCGCTCAAATTTAATAAATGAAAAAAATTAAATAAGCAAAAGAAAAATAAAAAATCAATTAATAAATAAAAAAATTGTAAAATAATTCTCAAATTGAACCAGATGATATATATGAAATATCTAATTTAAGAAATAGATTTAATTTATTATTGAATTAATAGAATTTACTAAATCATGTTTATTTGATATATCAAATGATTCAAATGATAATTCCTTAAATTATAATATTTTTATTGTATTTATATTCAAATTATGTGGTTTAGAAATTGATATTGAAAACAAAGATGAAGCAAAAAATTTTTAAGTGTTCAAAGTTCAAGTTGTACAGATCAAGATGTAATCAATAATTTAATTGTCAATTGTAAATTGAGAACTATAAAAATTAAATTAATTCACTTTCTTTTTCATTAAATTCTCTTGTTGATGTTATATATAATTGATTTGAAATTATAAGAGAAAAGGAATTTGAAAAATTTAAAAATTTTATTATTGTAATGTTAAAATTATCAACAAATAGATATAGGAAATTAAGCTATATTTCTTGTATAATTTTTTCAAAAATATTTGATAAATTATATAATGAAAAAGCATTTTGTTTTTCTTTTTCAAGATCATAAATTAATTAAATTTTTTCCTTATTTTTTAAATGAACCAAGTTCAAATATAAAATTAAAATATTTATCATTACTTTTAGAAGAATTAATTGTATTATGTGGAGATGAAAATGAAAAAGAGAAAAATAAAGAAGATAATAATGATGGAAATGAAGAATATAACATTTAGAATCTTTTTCAAAAATAAAAATTCAAAGTAAAATATCCTCATAAAATAAGAAACAATAAAAAAAAGTCAAAGAATAATAAAAAGAGAAATATAATGAAGTAATTAAAGAAGAAGATGAAAATAATGAAGATAAAATAAATATTAAAAAAATTATTAAAAATAATATTTTTTAAATTTCATTTTATTATTTTAAAAACTTTATTTTTTTTTAAAATATTTATTTTCACATATTCTAACAATTTAATGTCTTCAAATAACGATATTCGAAAGAATGGATTATTAAATAAAAATAATTCAAATCCAAATAAAAAAATATTAATAAAAGTAAATCTATCAAATCAAAATCAAAAGCAAATTGAGATAGATAATAACTTTAATAATATATGTGACATTTCCTTTGAATTTTGTAAAAAATATAATTTAGATTATCAAACATTAGTTCAAATGATAAATGAACTCGAAACTATTAAAAAAAATAATAATAAATATAATAATAATTATGAAATCTCATTAGATAAAAATACTCAAAATAACATTTATAAAAAAGTACAAAAAATTTCAAAAAAAATAAATAAAGTAGTAAAAGAAGAAGATGAAGAAAATATGGATTCATCATCAAGAAGTAAAAAACATATAATTCCTATTAAAAAAAATCAAAAATTATTCCCTTATGAATTTAAAATAAAAAAAAATTTTTCCTACAAAAACAAAAAGAAAAATAATAATAAAGAGACAACTCAAGATTCAATAAATTCATTTTACAATAGATCAAATCAACTATCAAATAAAGGGAATATATCATCTACAATGAATTTAAATAATTTATCTTCTATAGAGGGAAATCAAACAGTAAATACATTAAAACCAATGAATACAATATCAAATTTTTCAAGAATAAGTTCAAATAATAATTTTAAAAAATTACAAAATAATATTTTTGAAAGATTATTTAATGATGCTCAAATTAAAAGAGTTGCTTATAGAAGACCTTGTCATTTTAGTTCTGATTTAAGAGAAAATAATTTGAATAATAATAATAAAATTAATTCTTCTCATATTTTAGATGGTAATTCAATTTTATTTTCAAATACTAATTTAACTTTATTATCTAATAATTCTTATCGAAATGATAATAATAAAAATTATAATAATAGTTATTTATTAAGAAGTATTAATACTTTAAATCCTGAATGTATTTTTCAACCTAATTCTATTTTAAAAAGAAATAAAAGTGTAAATAATAAAAGAAAAAATCATAAAAGAAATAAAGAAATTAATAATTCTGAAAATAATTTAAATAATTTAGATTATAAACCAATTATTATTAAAGATGGAGAAATATCTAATGAAAAAAATAAAATGTTTAATACAATTTCTGGAACAAATGAAAAATATAGAAATGATAATAAAAATAATATTTATATTCCTTTGAAAAATAGAATTAGTTGGGGAATTAATCAAAGTGAATTATTATTAGAAGGAGAATCAAATGATGCTTTTGAAAATTTATTTTATGAATTAAATGATAATAATGGTAATGAATTAAATGATAAAAATATTAATGTTGAAAAAATTCCTACTAATATTTTATATGATATTGAACCAATTACTTCAGAAATTTATAAAAATAAAAAAAATTATTCTATTGATGATTTTAAAAATGAAATGAAAGAAATTATAAATAGACTACCTAAGGAAGATAAAAGAAATATTATTAAATTTTATAAAAATAAAAATAATAATATTTATTTGAATACTGGACCAAATAATAATAAATTATTGAAAGAATATGAAAAAAATAAAAATCTTTTAAATAAATCTAAAGGTATGCATATGGAAAATAAAAGTGTTCAATATTTAATTGAAGATGAAAATAATAATAAAAATAATTATAGTTTCTTTAATCATTCTGCAAGAAAAAATAAAATTAATTATTCTTTAAAGCATAATCGTCTTCCTAGTGGAATAGAAAAAAAAAGGAATTTCTTTTATTTATAAAAATATTATTATAATTGAATTTTTTGATTTTTTTCATTATTAAAACTTAAATTTATCTATATATTATTAAAAAATTTATATATGCATTAATTAATATAAAAAAATATTTATTAAAAAACAAAAAAAATACATTTAAAAGAATATAAAAATAAAAAAAAAACTTATTATTTAAAAAAAAAATGAGAAATTCAAAAAAACCACAAAAACAAAATTTAGGACGTTATAATGAAAAATCCAATAAAAGTACAATAATAACTCATAAACCATATTTAAACTCCCGTTCCCTATCTCCAAGGCGTAAAAACATATGTAAAGATCCATTTGCAGTAGCATCAAAACACAAAACAAATTTTGGTTATGTATATTCAGCAGGAGGAATACCATGTAGATTAGATTTTCAAAGTAGAATGAAAATAAGATGGGAAATTCCATTAGAAGAATTAAATTTTGATCCAATTTTAGAAATTTGCTTTGAAGGATTATTAGAAACTGTTCATCCTTATTCTTTTGTTGCTAAACAAGCAATTAAAGAAATGCTAAATTCTAAAGGAGCTGAAGAGAAAATTATTCCTTTATTACCTAAGTTATTAAAAAATTTAAGAGTTGCTTTGGCTAATGATAATGAAAATATTTTTCTTGAAGCTATGGATATTTTAAGAATTATGAGTAAATTAGTTAAAGAACAGTTAAATAAGTTTTTATTTTTAGTTTTACAACCTATTAATAAAAGGAGTTTTAAGTTAAAGTATAAGGAAAAAGTTTTTGATTTATTAAGAGAGTTGGAAAATAATGGAGGTAAAGAAGCATATTTACATATTAAAAGTAGAGTACCTTCTTATAATTCAATGGAATATTAAAGATTGGAATTTATTCTTTATTTTTTTTGTATATTTTTTTATATTTATGGATTATAAATTTTTATTTTTCTTTATTTTTTTTTTTATTTTTTTGTTTTAATATAATATTCATATAATATTTATTTTATATAAATTTAAAAAAATATGAATACGAATTATAACTTCTCAAGTTCAACTTCATATAAAATAACATCAAATTCAAATATTCCAATATCAACAAATGCATTTAATTTTAATTCAAATAATCCAATTTCACCATCATCAAATTATAATTTATATAATTCTCATAATTCAGCTACATTTAATTACAATACAAATGATCCAATATCATCAACAACATATAATTATAATTTAAAAAATCCAAATTCAACAAATCAAAAATTACCTTATGATATAGATACAAAAGATTATGATAAAAAAATTGATTTTGAAACATCAAATTTATATTTTTATCGTAATTTAGGAATTGATAATCCAGATAATGAATTTAGAGAAAAATATGATAATAAATTAGAAGAAAATCATTTATTATTAAAAAGAGTAAAAGAATTAGAAATTGAAATTGAAGCTGCAAATCAAAGATTAGAAGAAACAAAAGATAGATTAGAAAGAAAATTAGAAAATGAAAAACAATTAAGAAAAAATTATGAAACTGAATCATCAAATAAATTAAAAAATTGTTTAAAAAATGAAATTGATTCAAAACAAAGTAGTTCTAATATTGAAATTAAATTTTCAGAATTGAAATTATTTAATAATGATCTTGAAAAAGAGAAAAATGAATTAATTGAATATAATAAAATATTAAATAATAATATACAAAATATAAAAAAAATATATGAAGATCAAGATAATTTAAGAGAAAATTTCTTAAATTCACAAATTGAATCTTTAAAAAAAGAAAATAATATTTTAAGAGCACAATCAAATGATGAATTTAAAAGAATAATTGATGAAAAAGATAGACAAATAAAAACTTATAAAAAAGCTTTAGAAGATATGAAAAATAAATCAGATGATTATGAAAATAATAATATTTTTTTAAAAAAACAATTATCTGAATATAAAATTACAAAAGATAATGAATTAAATGAAAGATTAAATAAAATAAAAGAAGATAATACAAATGAAAATGATAAATTAATAAATCAATATAAAAAACCATTACAAGAATTAGAAGAAGATAAAAGTAATTTACATGAACAATATAATTCAAAAAGTAAAGAATTTCAAATATCAACAAAAGAATTAAATGAAGAAAAAATGAAATTAGAAGAAGAAGATGATAAATTAAGAAGAGAAAATCAAAGATTATCAAAAGATAATTTAAATATGCAAAATATTATTAGTAATCATAATATTGAAATATCAAAAAGAGATGAAATGATTATTACTTTAAAAAAAAATTTAAATGATATTAATTCTCAAATTAATAATCATTTTAATGATTCAAATAATACAATTAAACAATTAACTGATGATTATAATAAAGAAAAAGTTGATTGGGAAAAAGAAAGACATGATTTAATAAATCAAATTGATAATATGGAATATCAAGTTAAGGAAATGACAAATAAAAATAAGGCTTTAGAAAAAGAAAGAGATGAATTTAAAAATAATTTTAAAAGATATATTTCACAAGTTATTGATGAAAAAATGGGTCAATTGAATTATAGCTAATTTATTTAATTTTTTTTAAATTTTAAAAAATAATAAAACTAAAAAAATAAATATATTGAATGTATAACACATATTTAATAATAAAAAAATTCTAAATACGTCATCATATATAAAAAATTACTAAAAAATTTCAAATATAATTAATAAATTATAATGGGAAATTTTCAATCTTTTACAGAATATAATAAGCAATTTATTTTCTTACAATATATTTTCAAATGTAAAGAATGTCAAAAAATACCATTAATAACTCCATTTTTAAAAAATAATCATATAAATTTAAGATTAAAATGTAAATGTGGAATAAAGACAATGACATCAGAAAGATTTTTAGAAAATTCCAAAATTACAAAAATGAATTCAAAAATTCCTATTTGTTTTAGAGAAAAATTTCATAAATTAGAAAAAAATAATGAAAAAAAAAATAAAAGTATTATTTTTTGTATTGAATGTCAAAAATGGTTATGTCATTCTTGTTTAAGTCAACATGATGAATTTGTTGATAATCATCATTTTATTTATAGTGAAATTATAATGGATGTTAAATGTCATATTCATACAAAAGAAAAAGCAAAATTTTATTGTAAAAATTGTAGTGAAAAAATATGTAAATCTTGTACTGAAAGTCATAAAAAGAAAAATCATGATGTTATTAAATTAAAAGATATAATTCCAAATGATAATTTTTCCAATATTTTAAATGATTTTAAAAAAGTTGTAAAAGAATTTAAAGATAATAGTTTTAATTCAAAACAAATAATAGTGAATCAATTAAATGATGAAATAACAAAATTAAAAACAGCAATAAATAAAATAGAAACATCATATAAAAAAAATTATATGATAAATTATGAATTATCAATATTAATAGAAAATATAATACAAAATTACAGATTATCAATGATAATTCCAGATTACAATAACATAATGAATTATATAAACAACACAAAATATTCTCCATCATTAAAATTTAATGGATATGACTCAAATTCTATAGATAATAGTATAAATAATTTAATATCATTTTATGATTCAAATTACTTAATTCCAATTAAAGAAAAAAATTTTTATTTAAACAAACTCGAATTAGTAAAATCAATAACAGGAATAAAACAAGATATAAACTCCTTAATAATAATGCACGATAAAAGATTAGCAGCAGCAGAAGAAAAAATAATAAAAATATTTGAAATGGATGAAAATTTAAACTATAAATATGATATAAAAATAGAAGGTCATACAGCAAATGTACATTATTTATGTAATATGAAAGATAATAAACTTCTCTCATCCTCAGCTGATAAGACAATAAAAATATGGATAATATCAAAAAGTACATATACATGTGAAACAACATTAGAAGGACATTATAAATGGGTATTTAATGTAATTCAATTAAATAATTTGAATATTGCATCATGTTCACTTGATAATACAATTAAAATATGGAATGGAAATTTCCCTTATACAAATATTAAAACTTTAACTGGTCATACACATGGAGTTACTTGTATTATTCAAATTAAAGATGGGAGAATTGTTTCAGGATCAAATGATGATTCTATTAGATTTTGGAATATGAATAGTTATGAATGTATTGAAAATCAAACTATTTATGATGTTATTTGTTGTAAAATGGATTCTATTACTCAAATTGATGATTGTAGATTGTGTGTTGGAGGATGGAAATTTTTAACTATTATTAATATTAATACTTATCAAATTATTACTAAAATTGAAATTCATAATGATGAAATTAATGCTGTTTTGTATTTAGATAATGGAAGTTTAATTAGTGGAAGTAATGATGGGTTTATTAAACAAATTGATATTAATAATTTTAAAAATGATGATTATGGGGCAATTAAAACTAGGGATAATATTAATTGTATTAGGAAATTTGGGGATAATTGTATCATTTGTGCTGGAAAAGGAATTAAAATATTTAAATTAAAGGAATAAATAATTTTGATTTATGATATTAAATTGTGATTATTATAATTAATATTTTGAAAATTAAATATTATTTAATTATTATAAAAAAATAAATAAATTAACAACTATATATATTTTTTAAATAATTTAAATTTTCTTCATTATATACTTGATATGTTATGAAATCTTCATAATTACCATTTTCTAATTCTTTTTGATGAACTTGATATATTAAAGGTAAATCATATGAAAATGGAAAGTTTTTAAATTTCCATAAATATTCAATACAATTTAACAACATGATATCAGTAAAATAAAAATCAAAACTTTGTTGAATAAAATTATTATAAATATTAAATAACAAATTTTTGATATCACTTTTTTCAAAAATAATTTCTTTTTTATTAATATCATAATCAAAATCATAACTTATACATATTACTATAAAAATAGCAGCAGCAACAAGATATCTTTCATCATAAAATAAATGATTTTCATCTATTTTAATTAAATCAATTAATTGAGTAATTTTCTTAAAATTATAATAAGAATTATCATCAGATTTTTTAAAAAAAATAATATTTTCTTCATTTAAATATTCCAATAATTCATCTTTAATATTATCAACAGTATCAATAAAAAGATCCCATTGACAAATATACCAATTTAACCAAGTATTAATTGTAATAGGAATAATTTTCCATTGTAATACATTTACACATTTTTGTTCCATTAAAATAATATCTTCAATATCATATTCACATTCTAAACTATTTGCATATTCACTTAATTTTGGTATTTGAACTTCTTCAATTTTAGCAGAAATTGATATACATGTTATACCTAATAATTTTAAATAATTAAAATTTATATTTTCTTTATTTTTTTTTAAAAATGTATCATTTGATAATATTGAATCAAAATATGTTATTGCATAATGAAATGTATCTCTTTTAAATGCAAATTCTTCACATATTTGCATTAACCAATTTATTACTTTTTTTCTATCATCCCAAGTTATTTTTGGAATATATTTATTTATGTAATTCGGTTCTATTTTTATTTTGTCTTTTTCATAATTTAATAAATTATTATAAAAATCTAAATCATATATTGTTTGACCTTGAAATTCTTCATTTTCATCTTTGTTACTATTTGATAATGTTAATGAAACAGATGTTGATTTTTTATTTTTTTTATTTGATGTTATATATAAATTAAATGGTTTTATATTATTTTTTGGAGTGGAAAAATTACTATTATTATTATAATTATTATTTATTATATTATTACTATCTATTTTTTTTATAGGTGTTAAATTTTCATTTTCTGTTATATTGTCATTATTTAATATATTATTTTCTGATAAGAAATCTATTAATTCACCACTTGAAATTTTTGATGTGTTTTTAATAATTATTGAATTATTATTAATTTCTTTTTTTTGATTTTTTGAAGATGGTGTTTCAAGATTATTTGATTTTGATTTTCTTGAACAAGAATTAAATTTATTTAATAAATTCTGTGCTATTATTATATTTGATGATGATGATGAATTATTATTGATTGATTCTTTATTCTTTTTATCTTTTCTTTTTACAACTTGACTTTTAAAAAATTCAGCTTCTTTTAAATTTTTAATTCTTTTATTCCTAAATTCACTTTTAAAAAATTTTTGTCTTAATTTTTTATCATTTGATGACTTTAATCCTTTAGATGATCTAAAATAAAATTTATTATTACTATTTTGTAAATTAATATTATTCTTATAATTATTATTATCATTATCTTCAAAAATAGAATCAACAACTAAAATTTCTTGATTATTTTTATCCTTATTTTTATATTCTTCTAAATTAACATCTTTTATTTCATCTAAATCATTAATAACTTCTAAATTAAAAGGTTTAATTTCAATAGATTCATTATTATTTAATTCATATCCAGTTAAAGCTGTAGTAGAACCTTTATCTTTATTATTATTATTTAAAGTTCTTTTTGAAGTTCTTTTTTCATTTTTTTTATTTTCCTCTAATACATAATTTTCAAAAACATGTTTACATAAATCAAAAGTATATGGTTTATTTATGTTTATTCTATAATCATGAATATTTGAAACTCTTACTAAATTATTTCCTCTTTTAATTATTTCTTTTTTTATTGGATTAAATAAATATCTTTTAATATTTTCTTCTTTTGACAAATTAGCGCATGCTTCTGAAAATTCATTTATACTATTTAAATGATTAATATTATATTTATTTCTAATTGAATTTAAAGCTAAATAAAAATTATTTAATTTAGTTTGATTTTCTTTTATATTATTTGAATTAGAATATATTTTTATATTATGTAAAGAATCATAATATGTAGAATTAATTGAATGATTTTCTTCATTTTTTATTGATTCTAATCTATTAATTGTCATTTGAATTTGAGGGCATCTTTTTTCAAAATTTTCATCCATTTTTTTTAATTTTACTTAATTTTTTCTCAAAATAAAAAAATTAATATATTTAAAAAATTAAATATGTCAATCTTTAAAAAAATTAAAGATCAAAAGATAACAATAAAATATTTAGATGAAGATGAAATTGCTCAAATAGATACAGAAAAAATAATAGAATATAAAGTATTAGTAGTAGGTGATCATTTAGTAGGAAAAAGTTCTCTTTGTTTAAGATTCGCAAAAAATGAATTTAATTTAGAAATTAAACCAACAAAAGAAAATGAATGTTATGTTAAAATTCTTAAATTATTTGATATTACTATTAAATTATATTTAATTGATACTACAAATGATTTAAAGAAAATGATAAAAAATAATAATTTATTTGAAGATGTAAAAGGAATTATAGTTGTATATGATATAACTAAAATTAAAAGTTTTGAAAATTGTAAATCATGGATTAATGAAATTAGACAAAATGTAAATGAATCAATTCCATTTATGTTAATTGGTAATAAAAAAGATTTAAAGTTTTTAAGAAATATTGATTATGAAGAAGCTTATGAAAAAGCTAATCATAAATTTAATTGTGATTTTAAAGAAACTTCTTGTATTGAATTAGAAAATGTTAAGGATTGTATTAAATTGTTTGTTGCTAGAATTTTTTATAATAATTTAAATGAAAGTGAAAAACAACATTATAAAGTTTTATTTTCTGATAAAGGAAATGATGAAGGAAAAGAAAAAGAAAAAAAAATTGAAAATGAAGAAAAAGATAAAAAGGAAGAAAAAAAACAAGAATAAAATATTTATAGGGAATAATAAAAAATATATAATATAAAATTAATCAATAAAATATTATATTATTTATTATAATTTCAAATTCTATTTTTAATTAAAATATATTCATTTCTTATAATTTATTTTTTAAATTATAAAAAATATTTATTTTTTTTAATACTTAAAATAAAGAATTACAATTATTGATAATGTAATTAATTTTAGTAGATTTAATAATTTAAATGATTTTAAATTATGAATAACTGCAATATCAATTTTATATTCATAAAGTATTTTTTCTTTCATTTTTAATAAAATAATTTTAAATATTCTTCATTTAACATTTCTATTCTCATTTATCAATATGTTAAATCTAAATATTATATTTATGATGTTTAATTTGATTAATAAAAAATTAAAGCAAAATATTTTTTTAAATTCTGAGTATAATTAAGGACACTCAAACTCATATCTGGTCTTGAAAAAGAACTAATAAGTTCTATTATTATCAACAATATTTGACTTATTCAGAGGTTTTTTTAATTTTTCAATTGAGTATAAAACTATCATTATCATTTTTACTATTTAATATTTTTAATTTTAATTTAATTAATTTTTTAATAATAATTATTAATAAATTAGAATAATAAAATAAATATTTCTATAATTTTATCAAATGAATTTACTATATCTTTTTTTTATAAATTCAATCATAAAATTCACCTATATTTTCCAATTGTAAAAGTAAAATACTTATTATATCAGTTTGTTTTTTTAATATAAATAGTTTAAATTATCAAAAATTAAGTAACTATTTTTTCATTATCAAAAGTACATCATCATTTTTTTACTTGAATTTGATGAAATTGAAAATATATATAAATCAAATTTGATTGAAAGAAATAAACTTGAATATTTACATACAAATATTAACATTTATAATTGAAGAAAAAAATAATTTAACTAAAAAATACATTTTGATATACTGAATATGACTTTTTGTTTTTCCATGAAAGGTACATTTATTATTATTTTCTTTTAAATTATAAATTTATATATTATAAATCCATAATTTATATTTTCTTTTTATGTTGAAAAATTGGATTAATAAAAATTTTGTATTATATATTGAATATGGTTATATTATTTACCTTTAATATTTACTTTTTAGTATATAATAAATTTTTTTATAATAACTTAATATTGTATTATAAAATTTATAATTTTTTTATCATATATACCATAAGTATATATGTTTGATTATAATAATTATCATTTTGAAAATTCAAAATATCAATATTTGGATACTAACTATTTTGTTCATTATATCATCAAATAAATTATAATTAATAAATGAATTTAAGAGTTATAAATGAAAAAAAAAAAAAAAAATTTTATATTAATTAATATTATGGAATATTAGATATTGATTTTGTATAATAAAATCTATTTAGATTTTTAAGAAAATAAAAAGTCAATTAAAAGTAAATAACTAAATGATAATGCAAATATTGATAATATTATTGAAAGAATTCCAGAAAGTTTTGATAAATGTTTATTTGATTTATTATAAAATTAATATTATTTATCTAGAAATTTTATCAAAATACTTAATAAATATTTAATTTTTTCAATTAATTATTTTTTTCTAAAAAGATAAAAATTTCTTAAATAGAATCAAATTCTAATTTTCTACTATTTTAAATAATTATAATTAAAAAAATATATTTTTAAAATGTCATTAGTTTAATGTTTTTGAAAAACTCAAATAAATAAAAAAATAAAATAAAATGAAATATAAAATAAAAATATGTGTAAAAAAAAAATAAAATATAATTTTTTCTATAAAAATCTTAAATTAAAAATAATTTCATAATGAAAACTGCTTTACTAGTTTTAGCTTTGTTCTCTTGTGTTTTTTCAAAACAAGAAAATCAAAATGAAGATATAGTAGCAGAGGCAAATAAAATAAATTATCCAGGACAATGCTCATCAACATTTAAAAGTGGTACTGAATTTGACATAGAATATAATAAAACAGAAGGTGTTAATGGAACTGCAACAATTAAATTAAGTTTAGATGAAGTTGAAGCAATTTGTACTTTTACTGAAGAAAAAGGAACATGTACTACTCAAAAAGATGTTGAAACAGATGGTGAATTAAAATTAGACGTTCCAGATAATTTAATTGAAGTTAAACAAGATGACATAACAAATTCAAAAGTTAATATTGAAAAAGCTAATAAAAAAAATGAAAAATATAATAAAAAATATGTGGATTTATCAAAAGACCTTAATCAAAGTCAAAATTTTGTTTTTGTTAATGAAACAAAAGAAATTAAAAGTGAAGATGGACTTAAAATTCCTTTAGCTCAAAAATCAGAAGTATTACTTAATGTCTATAAAGGAAAAGATAAAAAAGATAAATTAAATTGTACTTTGATAGATAATAAAACTGAAATTCAATGTGCTCTTAATTTAACTATGTTTCCATTAAATGAAAAGAATGACACAGACAAAACTTATGAAATATTTGTTGAAAATGTTTGTGGTGATTTATATGAAAAAAGTATTAATATTAATGTTAAATGGAGTTCTTCTCATTATGTTAAAGCTTTAGGATTATTAACTGTATTGTTAGTTTTTATTTTATAAAAATTAGATATTAAAATATAAACATAGATTATTTTATTTTTTTTCAATAATTTTTTTATTTGATTAATTATTTTAATAAATGAATCTTTATTAATATTAATTTTCATCATTAATAATATCTTATTTAATTTAAAATACGAAAAGAATGACATCATACAAAAAAATATATATATACTATTTTTGATTATTTTTTTTATTATGATTGAAAATATTGAAAATAATAATTTTGAAGGAATTCCACAATCCCTTTTTAAAGATTACATTTTTTCAAAAGAAAAAATAAAATATGGTTCATTTGGTGATGCAAATTATGAAAAAGAAAAAATACAACCTTCAAATCCAAATATTATGATAGAAAAAGTAAAATTATTACAAAATTCAATTTCATCTATATTAGAACAAATAAGTTTTTTTATTCGAATCAATAAAAATGGTTTTAATGAATTATGTTTATTAAACAATAAAAAATCACTTGATTATCATATTTTATTTAAATTAGTTTTAGATTTAATAGATCAAATTTTAATTAAAATCGAAGAAAAAGAAGATGAAATTGAAATAATTAATTTTAATGATTTAATTATTTTTATTCAAAACGAATATCCACGTGTATATGATAAACAATATTTAAATGCAATTGAAGTTAAAATCAAAGCTGAAAAAATTATAAATTTTATACATATAATTAAGAATAGTGTAAATAAACCTGGTATGATTTTAACTCATATTGCAGAATATTCTTTGACAACATATATTAAAAAATTAGAAGATCAAATTCAAAAATTTAATTCAATTGGTAAATTTAAAGATAATAATTTTTTAAATAATAAAACAAAAAAAAATGAAATTGTTTTTTATGATTTAGTTTATTTATTTGATAAAATATATGATTTAGCATTATGTTTAAATAATGGATATATTTTAGATATAAATGATATTTGTAATATTCCAGAAGATGATAGAGAATGGAAAAAAATGAATAATAAAATATTTAGAATTATTCCTAAAAATAATGAAGAAATTGAAAAAGATATTGAAGAGCAAGACAGATCAAATCCATTTTTTATGAGTTTATTATTTAAAGTAATACACAAACCTTCAGCAGTTTCAAAAGTAACTTCTGCAATTGGAAATGGTATAAAATATAAATTAAGTGAAGAAAAAACAGAACATGATTGTAAAAAAGGTAAATTGAATCTTTCTGAGGAAATAATATTTAAATTTTTCAGATTATGGAGAAATAAATTTTTAAAATCTATTTTAGTAAAAACATTTGATAATATAAAATTTAGGAAAAAATTATATTTAAAAAGAGAACAAAGAGAAATAAATTTAGAATACATTCAAAAACTAAACGATTTCTTAAATGGAAAAATTCCATCAAACGAATCAACAAGTAATGGAATATTAAATGATGATATAGAAATAAAAGAAAAGCCAATTTATTTAGAACAAATAGAAAAAAGTGAAAAAAAATATTATGTAAGTACACGATTATTACATACATCAAAAATATATTTTAAAGGAGAAAAAATTGAAAAAAAAAAATTTATTCCTTTTTCAAAACCATCAATAATATTACCAAAAGAAAATCAAATAAGAGAAACAATATTAATTCATATTCATGGAGGTGCATTTATAGGTTCATCAACTTTTACTCATGAAAATTATTTAAGAAAATGGTGTAATAAATTAAATATTCCAATTATTGGAATTGATTATGGCTTATCACCAGAAAATAAATATCCAACTGCTTTAAATGATGTTTTTCAAGGTTATAATTGGATAATAAATCATGCAAAAAAAGAATTTAATTTAAATTTTAAAAATATTATTTTATCTGGTGATTCTGCAGGAGGAAATATTGCTATTGCTTTATTATATTTAATTATTACTATTAATTTATATGAAGGTACAAAAATTCAAATTCCTAATTTAGTTTTTTTAGAATATCCTACTACTTATTTAGGAAAAGATAATATTACTAATTCATTATTATTTTCTTTAAATGAAGATTTAATAACTTCTAATTTTTTACAATTTGCAAGAGATTCTTATGGAGGAGATTATTTAAATTTTAATGATCCTTTTTTTAGTGTTATTAAAGCAAATGAAAAAATTATTAAACATTTACCAAAAATTAGATTTTTATTTGGTGGAAAGGATCCTTTAAGAGATGATAGTATTAGAACTATTTATGATATTTGCCAATTTGATAATTGTAATATTGATGTTAAAGGTTATGAATTAATTCATTTTGGTCATGGATTTAATGCTAGTGATACTGAAATTTTAAGGAAATATGCTTCTGATTTTGTTTATGCTGAAATTGAAGAGTTGATTAAAGAAAGGGAAGGTTCACATAATGATAATAATGATATATTATTCAATTAGTTTGTACTTTTCTATAATTTAGAGATTAATATTTATAAATTTTTATTGTTATATATTAAAATATGATTAAAATTTTTTTTTGGTTTATTTTTTTTAAATATAATAGTAAAAATGGAAACTATATTTTATATTGGAATAGGAAATTTAATAAATAGAAAAATAATAGTAAGTTATAGTCCAAGAGAAAGAAATGAAAAAAATAAATATTCAAAAGAAGCAAAAGATATTATAGAAAAACTAATTTTAATATCAATAATGCCAAATGAAAGATATACAGAATCATCAAATGATGATAAAAGAAAAATATTAAGTTTAGTAGACTCCTCAGGAAAATTGGTATTTTTATTAACAGTAATAAAAGACTATCCAGAAAGATATGGATATAAATTATTAAATGAATTAATTAAAAATTCAATAGATAAATTAAATAAAGAATATTTAAATAAAATAGGTTTTGATGAAAATTTAAATGAAAATTTTAAAAGAACAGGAGATGATATTCAATTATATATGGTTGAATTAGAAAGAAATTATAGAGATATTGGAGCAATTGATAAAATAAGAAATATACAAAATGATGTTAATGAAATTAAAACTGAAATGAAAAATAATGTTAATGGAATGTTATTAAATATTGAATTAGTATCTAATTTAGAAGAAACATCAGATAATTTGAGAAAAGAAGCAAAATTATTTAAAAAAGAAGCTAAAAAATTATATAAATATACTTGGTGGAGAAATAAAAAAATTACTTTTACTGTTGGAGGAATTGGTTTGGGAACTATTGGTTTTTTACTTTCTAAATTTGTTTTTAAATTATTTTAAAATGAGAATTAATATATTTTTCATTTTTAATACTATTGATGACTTTTAAAAAATTGTAAAATTTATATAATATTTAATTTTGATATATATATATTTGTAGATTTATTATTTTTAATTATTGATTAATGTTTTATTTTTTATTATTATTTTATTTTTTTTAAATCAGCAAAACAATTAAATCATATAATAAAAAAAGTAAAATACTAATAATGTCAAATCAAAATCTTGAAGAACAATTAAAAAAATATAAATCAGCATATAAGGTTACTAAAGATAAATTAAATATTGAAAAAGCAAAAAATCAAAGTTTAATAGATGAAAATATTATATTAAAAAAAAAAAATGAAGAATTAATGAAAGAAATAGCAAAATTAAAAGGAAAAGAATTTTTATCCGAAAGTACAATAATAAAACAAACAAATGCAAAAAAAGCAGAATTAGATGATAAAAAAGCTAATATTGAATTACAATTTGTTTTGTTAAATTCTGATATTGATTTAGTTGAGAAAAAAAGTTTAGAACAAAATGAATTATTTAAAAGAATAAAAATTATTAGAAATGAAGTACAAGATATGGTATCAATATTACAAGAACAAAGACAAGTTGAAGTTACATTTTCGCAAAATTGTGAAAAATTAGATAAATCAATTAAAAATTTAAGTATAATTGATCAATCAATTATTAAAATTGATAATTCATTACATAAAGTAAATCAAGAAATTAAAAAAAAAATTGAAAATTATCATAGAAAAATTCTAAATTCTCTTGAAAAAATTGAGGAAAAACAAGATTCATTAAAATTAGTAGAAGAAACAATAAATGATTTAGAAAATAATTTAAAAATATATGATGAAGAAGTTAATAAATTTAAAAAATTAATAAAAGAAATAGAATCTAAAGATAATAATATAGAAAAATTATTATCAAAAACAAAAAAATATATAACTGATTTTTTAAAAGAACTAAATCAAAAAATATTAGATAAAACAAAAACACCAAATCCAAATGATTTATTATCAAGTAGATTAATAAACAAATCAAAAATATTAGACATAAAAAATAACGATTTTTTTGATAAAAGAAATTTAGATAATATCCCAAACATAATGGAAGAATCAATAGCCTTAATCCCAGAAAATATAAATCCAAATTCATTTCAAGAAAGTCAATTATTAAAAGCAGATTGGACAGAAATTGCAAAATTAACTGATGATGGTGGGCAAGAAATAGATATTAATTTTACATTAATTGCAGTTGGTTTATCAGAAAATATTTATTATTCAAGTTGGAGTTATGGTTTTAGTTTAAATTCAAATATTACAATTCTTTTAACTGAAATGAATGGTAAAAAAATTGATGGAAATTTCAAAGATCAATGTTTAACTTTTAAAATACAATTATATAATGGAAATCGATTACCAATTCATATAAAATATAAATCAATTAAAAAAGAAGTTAATAAATATTATAATATTAATTTAGTTGGATTAAATAGTTCAATGTCTGGAAGACATGCAAAATATACTTTATTTATTCCTCAAAAATTTGTTGTTATTGCTTTTGAAAAAAATATTTTTATTGATAGAGGTAATGGTAAATATTCTTGGACTGGAGTTGTTCCTGAAGGAGGTTTAGAAACACAAGTTAAAGTTTCTCCCAGAATTGCAAAATGGAAAGTAAATATATTTGGTGGTGTAAAATCAAATGAAAATTTAAAAAAAACAATATTTCATATGTATAAAGGATTTCATAATGGAAATAATAAAGTAATACAATATGATGTTAGAAGTCCAAACTGCAATAAAATTGATGGTACAATTATTAAAGATAATGGAGATGATATTGAAGTTTTATTTGAAAATTTAAATTCAAAAGAAGGTTTCCTTGAACAAAAAATAATATTTGAAAATAGAAGTTATGGTTCATGGGAATGTGATAAAGAGCCAATAATACCAGAAGATCAAATAAAAAATAATAAAATATTAAAAAATTTAGCAGAGAAAATTATAAAAGAAAATAAAAATAAAATACCAAATTATATTAAAATAGGTGAATGGGTGAATAAAAATATGAAATATAAATTAAGTTATTCAGGAAAGAAATTAACAGCAATTCAAATATTAGAATGTAAAACTGGAGTATGTGAACATTATACAATTTTATATAATGCTTTATTAAATTCTATTAATATTCCTGCTATTTATTGTAGTGGAAATGCTATTAATGATTTGAAAAGTGATGATGAAGATGGAGCTCATTGTTGGAGTATTGTTAAAATTAAAGGGAAATGGTATCCTATGGATGCTACTTGGAATATTTTTAGTGGGAATATTCCTATTTCACATTTATTTGCACATTTTGGGGATAAAGATCATGGATTTGTTGGTATTGATTCTACATCTTTTTTGAAAAGTAAATTTAGTTTTGAATGCTTAAAGATAGAATAAATGAGATTATTTTTTTATTTTTGGTGAGAGTTTGATTTGGAATTATTAGAGAAAATTTAAATACTTTAAATAGTTTTATTTATTTTTTTTTTATTTTTTTTTTATTGTTTGTATTTTGTTATTTTTTTTATTTTTTTTATTATTGTTTGTATTTTGTTATTTTTTT
>Ga0256407_10001916_pt1 | contig 41628 bp, 28 predicted proteins | sample RumenRJG_04DNA_FD_193489 | JGI IMG/M metagenome (GOLD analysis project Ga0256407, IMG submission 193489) | Bovine rumen microbial communities from Lethbridge, Alberta, Canada - RJG_04 | ecosystem: Host-associated > Mammals > Digestive system > Stomach > Rumen | place: Canada: Alberta... | reverse complement strand
AGTTAAACGAGGCTATGCTTCCGCTTATCGAGGCATATCCGCCGCCATCAATCAAGGGCAAGTATATCAAGATTAAGTTCTGTATGCAGTTGCCAAATACAAAGATTCCAAGTTTTGTATTCTTCTGCAACTTGCCGCAGTATGTAAAAGACCCTTACAAGCGTTTCCTTGAGAACAAGTTGCGCGAGAAGTGGAATTTCTGCGGAACTCCGATGAATATATTTATCAGACAGAAATAAAAAGAAAAAGGCATCGTTCAGACTTTCTGAATGATGCCTTTTTTTATGTAGAAATCTTTTTTATTTCTTGTGCTCTTGTTCTTCCTTCAATTCCACTTCCTTAACCTTTCTGAAGAGGTCGGAAGCGAAGATGAATGAGTTGAGACGCTCGTTGTTTGACGAGATAATCTCGTCTTTTGTGCCTTCCCATTCCTTGTGGCCCTCGAAGATGTAGATGATGTGCTCGCCAATGCCCATAACCGAGTTCATGTCGTGGGTGTTGATGATTGTCGTCATGTTGTATTCGGCGGTGATGTCGTGGATAAGTTCGTCGATTACGAGCGATGTCTTTGGGTCGAGACCCGAGTTAGGCTCATCGCAGAACAGATATTTAGGATTAAGGGCGATGGCTCTTGCTATTGCCACGCGCTTCTGCATACCGCCCGAAATCTCGCCTGGATATTTGTTCTGAGCCTCTATCAGGTTCACTCGGTCGAGACAGAACTGGGCGCGCTTTGTGCGTTCGCGCAGCGTGTCGTTAGAGAACATATCGAGCGGAAACATCACGTTTTCGAGCACCGACATAGAGTCGAACAGAGCCGCATTCTGGAAAATCATTCCCATCTCCCTGCGCAGCATCGTCTTCTCCTTCTTGTTCATTGCAACATAGTTGCGTCCGTCGTACAGAATCTGTCCTGTTGTAGGCTCAAACAAGCCTACGATATTCTTTATCAGAACCGTCTTTCCCGAACCGCTCTGACCGATGATAAGATTAGTCTTTCCGCTTTCGAAAACTGTTGAGATGCCCTTCAGAACCTCCTTGTCCTCGAACGATTTATGCAAGTTTTTCAGTTCTATCATTTTGTAAGCAGTTGAGTAAGGAATAAGTCAGAAAAAAGAATGAGGATGCTGCTGTTTACCACAGCGTTGGTGCTTGCCTTACCAACCTCTATTGAACCGCCCTCGACTTGATAGCCGTAGAACGAAGCCACGCTCGATATGATGAAAGCGAAGAACAGACTCTTGATGACGCTGCACCAGAAGAACCACGACTGGAACGAATAGTGCAGACCGTAGGTTAGGTCGTCGGCTGTGAGCACATGACCCAGATATGCCGTTGCATACGCTCCGATGATTCCGGCGGCGGTGCTGAACGTAACCAGACAAGGCATCATGGTTACGAGAGCCGTAATCTTTGGCAGAATGAGATAAGATGCCGAGTTAACGCCCATTATGTCGAGAGCATCAATCTGCTGCGTAACGCGCATCGTGCCAATCTCCGAGGCTATGTTAGAGCCAACCTTTCCGGCAAGGATAAGACACATGATTGATGATGAAAATTCGAGAAGCATGATTTCGCGGGTGGTGTATCCCGTAACGAAGCGCGGCATCCACGGACTCTGGATGTTGAGTTTAATCTGGATACATATCACCGCTCCGATAAAGAACGAGATGAGGAGCACGATGCCTATTGAGTCTACGCCAAGCTGCGACATCTCTTTTATGTACTGTTTCAGGAACATACGCATTCGTTCAGGACGTGAAAAAGTGCGTCCCATCAGAATACAGTATCTGCCGAGAGCTCCAAGATATTTAAATATTAAATTAAACATATAATCATTTTAAAATGTCGCAAAAGTAACAAAAATAACAAAAATAATTACTATTTTTGCGCCAAAAAATTATAATGGACGAGGAAGTATCTGTGCACGGACAAGAAAAGATGGTGCTGAGAACGGAAAATCTTGTGAAGAAATACGGCAAGAGAACCGTTGTCAGCCATGTGTCTATTGATGTAAAGCAGGGCGAGATTGTAGGATTGCTGGGGCCTAACGGAGCCGGCAAGACAACTTCGTTCTACATGACAACCGGACTGGTTGTGCCAAACGAAGGCCACATCTATCTCAACGATTTGGATATAACCAACTACCCGGTTTACAAGCGTGCCCAGAACGGAATTGGCTATCTGGCGCAGGAAGCCAGCGTGTTCAGAAAACTGAGCGTTGAGGACAACATCGCATCGGTTCTGGAGATGACCGGCAAGCCAAAGGAATATCAGAAGGAGAAACTCGAAAGCCTTATCTACGAGTTCCGTCTCCAGAAGGTGCGCAAGAGCCTTGGCGACCAGCTGTCGGGAGGAGAGCGCAGACGAACCGAGATTGCCCGATGCCTTGCCATTGACCCTAAGTTCATCATGCTCGACGAGCCGTTTGCCGGCGTAGACCCAATCGCCGTTGAGGACATTCAGCACATTGTGTGGAAGCTGAAGGACAAGAACATCGGAATCCTCATAACCGACCACAACGTGCAGGAAACGCTCAACATTACCGACCGCGCCTACCTTCTGTTCGAAGGAAAAATCCTGTTCCAAGGAACTCCCGAAGAACTGGCGTCAAACCAAGTGGTGCGCGAGAAGTATCTGAGTAACAGTTTCGTACTCCGACGCAAGGATTTCCAGAAGCTATCTATCGAAAAAGAGAAGCAACTCGTCGAAAACGATGCTCTGTACGAGGCATAAGGGGCGGAAACCACAAGTTTTTCGCTCTATTATTTTGTATTTTAAAAGATTAGACTTATTTTTGCAAGCCGTAATTTAAGTAGAAATAATAATATAATAATAAAGTAATGAATATTACACTTGAAAATGTAGACAAGGTGAGCGCAGTGCTTACTGTCAATATCGAGAAGGCTGATTATGCTGAGAAGGTAACAAAGTCTTTGAAGAAAATCCGTCAGAACGCACAGATGCCGGGCTTCCGTAAGGGAATGGTTCCAATGGGTCTTATCCAGAAGCAGTATGGCGTAAACGTTAAGGCTGAGGAAATCAACAAGATTATGCAGGAGGCTATCTACAGCCACATCAAAGACAACAAGGTAAACATCCTTGGCGAGCCATTGCCACAGCAGCAGAGCGAGCTTGATATTGAGAAGGACGAGAACTTCGCTTTCAAGTTTGATATTGCTCTTGCTCCTGAGTTCAAGGCTACACTTACTGGCCGCGATTCAGTTGACTACTATACAATTGAGGTAACTGACGAGATGGTTGACCAGCAGGTTCACTCATACACTCAGCGCGCAGGCAGCCACGAGAATGCCGAGAGCTACGAGGACAAGGATATGGTTAAGGGTACACTTGCAGAACTTGATGAGAACGGCAATCCAAAGGAAGGCGGTATCTTGGTCGAGGGCGCAGTTATGTTGCCTAACTATTTCAAGAACGATGAGCAGAAGGCTAAGTTCAACGGTGCAAAGGTTGACGATGTTATTACATTCAATCCATCAGTTGCATACGATGGCTCAGAGATAGAGCTTTCTTCACTTCTTAAGATTACAAAGGAAGAGGCTGCTAACGTAAAGAACGACTTCACATTCCAGTTGAAGGAAATCAAGCGTTTCAAGGAGGCTGAGCTTTCACAGGAAATCTTCGATCAGGTATTCGGCAAGGATACCGTTAAGAGCGAGGAGGAGTTCCGTGCTAAGATTAAGGAGCAGTTGGCACAGCAGTTCGTTGCCGACAGCGACTACAAGTTCATGGTTGACGTTCGTGAGCACATGCTCAAGAAGGTTGGCAAGCTTGAGTTCCCTGACGAGCTTCTGAAGAAGATCATGAAGCTTAACAATCAGGACAAGGCTGAGGACTATGTAGAGAAGAACTACGAGAAGAGCCTCGAGGAACTTACATGGCACCTTGTAAAGGAGCAGCTTGTTGAGGCTAACTCAATCAAGGTTGACGATGCAGACCTTAAGGAGACTGCTAAGCAGGCAACTAAGGCTCAGTTCATCCAGTACGGAATGATGAACATTCCTGAGGAAATCCTCGAGAACTATGCAACAGAGATGCTCAAGAAGCGCGAGAATATCGATGGTCTTGTAAACCGTTGCATCGAGGACAAGCTTGCTAAGGCTCTCAAGGCTAAGGTTAAGCTTAACGAGAAGACAGTTTCTATCGACGAGTTCGGCAAGATGTTTGCATAATCCGCGGTAGCGAAAATATTTTCAAAGGCCTTTTGAACATTCTTAAAAAGGGTGTTGAAAAGGCCTTTTCTTTTAATCAAAAAAATACGATTATGATAAAGGATGATTTCAGAAAGTATGCCACAGGACATCTGGGCTTGAACAGCATGGTTCTCGACGATGTCATCAAGGCACAGGGCGGTTACCTCAATCCTTACATCCTTGAGGAGCGCCAGCTCAACGTAACACAACTCGATGTGTTCTCGCGTCTGATGATGGACCGCATCATCTTTCTTGGCACCGAAGTGAACGACTATACTGCCAACGTTCTTCAGGCGCAGTTGCTTTATCTTGATTCAGTTGATCCGGGCAAGGACATTTCAATATACATCAACTCTCCAGGCGGCTCGGTATATGCCGGACTCGGTATCTACGACACAATGCAGTTCATTCAGAGCGATGTGGCTACAATCTGTACCGGAATGGCAGCATCAATGGCGTCAGTCCTTCTTGTTGCCGGAAAAGAAGGCAAGCGTTCGGCTCTTCCACACTCACGTGTGATGATTCACCAGCCGATGGGCGGCGCACAGGGTCAGGCAAGCGATATCGAGATTACCGCTCGCGAGATTCAGAAGCTGAAGAAGGAACTCTATACCATCATTGCCGAACATTCGCACACACCTTACGAGAAGGTTTGGGCTGACTCCGACCGCGACTATTGGATGATTGCCGAGGAAGCAAAGGAGTATGGCATGATTGATACTGTAATGAAAAGAATGAAGGAATAAAATGGCAGGCAGACATAGAAATACTTGCAGTTTCTGCGGAAGAGACGAGAGCGAGGTAAGGCTGCTCATAACCGGTCTGAACGGATGGATTTGCGACGAATGTGCCGAGCGTGCATCCGAACTGGTTAAGGAGAGCCTGAAATCCAGCTCGGCAGCAGGGGCAAAGAACCGTTCGTGGAAGGACATTCCGAAGCCGATAGAAATCAAAGAGCATCTCGACAAGTACGTCATCGGTCAGGACAACGCAAAGAAGAGTCTGGCTGTTGCCGTTTACAACCACTACAAGCGCATCGGTCAGAAGGCAAGTGGCGAGGATGTTGAGATTGAGAAGAGCAACATCATAATGGTTGGTCGTACAGGTACCGGCAAAACCTTGCTTGCCCGCTCAATCGCCAAACTTCTTAATGTTCCTTTCACCATCGTCGATGCAACCGTGCTTACACAGGCAGGCTATGTTGGCGAGGATATCGAGAGCATTCTTTCGCGCCTTCTTCAGGTTTGCGACTATAATGTAGAAGAGGCTCAGCAGGGCATCGTCTTCATAGATGAGATTGACAAGATTGCGCGCAAGGGCGACAATCCTTCAATCACGCGCGATGTTAGCGGCGAGGGTGTTCAGCAGGGACTCCTGAAACTGCTCGAAGGAAGCGTAGTGAACGTTCCGCCACAGGGAGGCCGTAAGCATCCCGACCAGAAGTACATTCAGGTTGATACAAAGAATATCCTCTTCATCTGCGGTGGCGCGTTCGACGGCATTGAGCAGAAGATTGCACAGCGCATGAACACTCACACCGTGGGCTTCAACTCTGTGCAGAACATGATGAAGATTGACACCGACAACCTGTTGCAGTACGTTCTTCCTCAGGATTTGAAGTCGTTCGGACTCATTCCTGAAATCGTAGGCCGTTTGCCGCTGCTCACATATCTCGAGCCGCTCGACCGCGATGCACTCCGCCGAATTCTGGTTGAGCCAAAGAACTCCATCATCCGTCAGTACGAGCAGTTGCTTGCGATGGACGGCGTTAAGTTGGAGGTAGAGCCTGAGGCATACGACTACATCGTAGACAAGGCTGTCGAGTTCAAACTCGGCGCGCGCGGACTGCGTTCAATCGTAGAGAGCATAATGCTCGACGTTATGTACGAGGTGCCGTCGGCAAAGAAAGATAAGTTTGTATTGACAAAGGATTTTGCCGAGAAGCAGATGGCAAAGGCTAAGAGCCTAAAGGCATAGCAAATAGCCATTCGCTGATCAAAACCTAATATGTTAGTAAACAGCCTCTTTTTAAAGGCTGTTTATTTTTTTTTCTTTTTTTTTGTAAAAAATATTGCAAGAAAAGAAACTTGTTTATACCTTTGTTTTGTCGATTAGTTTTGAATAGCCGACATCAAACTTGTAATAGTTCTATTTATGACGAAAAATATTGATTTGACAAGCCAGCTTAAACGTTACTTTGGATTTGATAAGTTCAAAGGAGATCAGGAGGCCATTATCCGCAATTTGCTTGCAGGTAATGATACGTTTGTGCTGATGCCAACAGGTGGAGGAAAGTCGTTGTGCTACCAGTTGCCATCGTTGCTGATGGATGGTGTGGCAATTGTCATCTCTCCGCTCATTGCGCTTATGAAGAATCAGGTCGATGCCATCCGCAACGTGTGCGAGGTCGATGGCGTGGCACATTTCATAAACTCGTCATTGAACAGAGCAGCCATAGAGCAGGTTAAGACCGATATCCTTGAGGGAAGAACAAAACTTCTGTACGTTGCTCCGGAATCGTTAACGAAAGATGAGAACGTCGATTTCCTGAAATCAGTAAAGATTTCGTTCTATGCCGTAGACGAGGCACACTGTATCTCGGAGTGGGGACACGATTTCCGACCAGAGTACCGCAACATCCGCCCTACGATAACGAAAATCGGAAAGGCGCCCGTTATTGCCCTCACCGCAACGGCTACCGACAAGGTGCGCGGCGACATAAAGAAAAGCCTCGGAATGGTTGATGCCAAGGAGTTCAGAAGTTCGTTCAACCGTCCTAACCTTTATTACGAAGTAAGACCGAAGACTAAGAACATCGACAAGGATATAATAAAGTTTATAAAGCAACATTCGGGAAAGTCGGGCATCATCTACTGCCTAAGCCGAAAGAAGGTAGAGGAGCTTGCCGAGATTCTGAGAGCCAACAACATAAACGCTCAGGCCTATCATGCCGGAATGGATTCGGTTGCGCGCTCGCAGACTCAGGACGACTTCATTATGGAGAAGATTGACGTCATTGTGGCAACAATCGCCTTCGGAATGGGTATCGACAAACCGGACGTTCGCTTTGTAATACACTACGACATTCCAAAGAGTTTGGAAGGCTACTATCAGGAAACCGGACGCGCCGGCCGAGATGGTGGCGAAGGAATGTGCATAACATTCTACACAAATAAGGATCTTCAGAAACTCGAGAAGTTTATGGAAGGCAAGCCAGTTGCCGAGCAGGACATAGGCCGACAGTTGCTTCAGGAAACAGCCGCCTATGCCGAATCGTCGGTGTGCCGCCGCAAACTCTTATTGCATTATTTTGGAGAGACTTATGAACAGGATAATTGTGGAAATTGCGATAATTGTTTAAACCCAAAGAAAAAAGTGGAAGCTAAAGAACAGCTAAGTACTGTATTGGAGGCCGTTGTGGCCTTGAAAGAGAATTTCAAGACGGAATATGTAATAGACGTCTTATTAGGTAAAGAGACTAAGGAGGTTTTAGCGCATAAGCATCATGAACTTGAAGATGTTTTCGGCTCTGGAGTGGGCGATGATGAGAAAATGTGGAACGCTGTAATCCGTCAGGCCCTAATAGCAGGATACATGACTAAGGACGTTGAGAACTACGGTTTGTTGAAGGTAACAGACGAGGGCCGAAAGTTCATGAAAAAACCAAAGTCATTCAAGATTGTAGAGGACAACGATTTCGACGAAGAGGAGGAAAATGTACCGGTGCCAAGCGGAGCATCGAGCGTGGTTGACCCAACGCTCTACAACGCGCTGAAGGATTTGCGCAAGAAACTCTCCAAAAAACTTGACGTGCCGCCATACGTTATATTCCAAGACCCATCGCTCGAGGCAATGGCAACAATGTACCCTATAAATTTGGAAGAACTCCAGAACATACCGGGTGTTGGTGCAGGTAAGGCTAAGCGATACGGCGAGGAATTCTGCAAACTAATCAAGGCTCATTGCGAGGCTAACGAGATTGACCGCCCAGAGGACCTGCGCGTTCGCACCGTTGCCAACAAGAGCAAGATTAAGGTGGCTATAATCCAGAGCATCGACCGCAAGGTGGCTCTCGACGATATTGCCGAATCGAGAGGCATCGACTTCGACGAACTGCTCGACGAGATTGAGTCTATCGTATATTCAGGAACAAAACTGAACATCGACTACTTCCTTGAGGAGGTGATGGACGAGGACCGTATCGACGAGATATACGAGTATTTCAAGGATTCGGAGACCGACGACCTGAAGACGGCTTACGAGGAACTCGGTGCCGACGATGTAGAGCAGGAGGACGAGATAAGACTCGTGCGCATCAAGTTCATTTCTGAAATGGCAAACTAACAGACAAGTAATATAATCAGAAGAGGAGCCACGCAAAAAAATGGTTCCTCTTTTTTTGAATTTTTCAAAAGAGAAAGGTGATTCCTATAGAAAAAGCAGTCTTCAACCGTTCCGAAAGACTTTTAGGTGCGCAGAAGATGGACGTTCTGTCGTCGGTAAAGGTGATAATATTCGGCGTGGGTGGCGTTGGCTCGTGGTGCGCCGAGAGCCTTGTGCGAAGCGGCATCAGGCACATCACGATGATCGATTCGGACCGCGTGTGCATAACCAACTGCAACCGACAGCTTATGGCAACAACCAAGACCATCGGTCGTGTAAAGGTCGAGGCTTTGAAGGAGCGTCTGCTCGACATCAGTCCTGCTGCCCATATCGAGGCCATCCGTAAGGTTTACAATGCCGAGACAGCCAATGATTTCGGTCTTGAGGAGTACGACTTCATCATCGATGCCATCGACTCGCTGTCGGACAAGGCTCTTCTGATTCAGAATGCCTGCAAGATAGCGCACGACAACAAGCGCACGGTCTTCATCAGTTCTATGGGGGCAGCTCTCCGCGTTGACCCTACCAAGGTTCGTGTTGCTGAGTTCTGGAAGGTTCAGGGCGATGCGCTTGCCCGTGCCTTGCGCAACAAGTTCAAGCGCAGCAAACAGTTTCCGGCAAGCAAGTTCTTGTGCGTTTACAGCGAGGAACTTCCGCTGCCTAATTTAGGCGAAACCACCACTTGCGGAACAGACAGTTGCATCTGCCAGAGGGAAGCATCGGAACTTCCCGAAAAGGTGCAGGTAAACGGCTCGCTGAGCCATATAACCGGTATCTTTGGAATGACGATTGCCGGACTTGTGATAAAGAATATTTACGAAAGATAGATTATGTTTCAGTTTACCGACGAGGAGAAGGAGAGATATGCGCGCCACATCATACTGAAAGGCATCGGTGCAGAAGGTCAGGAGAAGATTTGCAAGGGCAGGGTGCTCGTTGTTGGCTCGGGCGGACTGGGTTCGCCTGTGCTTATGTATCTGGCGGCTGCTGGCGTGGGTACGCTTGGCGTTGTTGACGGCGATGTGGTTGACTTGAGTAATCTTCAGCGGCAGATAATCCATTCTACCGATAACATTGGCAAGAGCAAGGTGGAATCGGCGCGTGAGAGGATTCTGACGGTGAACCCGAACGTGAATGTTGTTACTTATGACGAGTTTTTCACCGCCGACAATGCTGCCGACATCATCAAGGACTACGATTTTGTGATTGATGGCACGGACAATTTCGATGCTAAATTTCTGATAAACGATGTGTGCGTAGAGCACGGCAAGGCTTACAGTCACGGTGCGATATTGCGTTTCGAGGGTGAGACGTTTACTTACGTTCCGGGTTCGGCATGTTACCGTTGTCTGTTCGACACGCCTCCCGAGCCGGGTTCTGTGCCAAACAGCAAGCAGGCTGGAGTGCTTGGCGCAATTGCCGGTATGTTGGGCACAATCCAGGCAGCTGAGGCTCTGAAATTCCTGACTGGTGCAGGTGAACTGCTTACAAACCAACTTCTTACATTCGATGCCTTGTCGATGAATTTTAACAAGATAAGGTTCGGAAAAAGAAAAGGATGCGTGTGTGGGGGATGAAGATATTTTAGCATCGTGTTAATACAGTTTTTAACACGATGCTAAATATTTCTTGAATACGGTAATCCTTTGATATAATCTTCCATCCATTGCCAATCGGGTTCGTACTCGCCGTTGGCAATTTGTATGGCTGGGAGTTTTAGTTTTATGTTTTTTGCAACATTGCTATAAATTGCCCTGCCATATGAAAATCTATACAACTCCTTATCAATTAAAGAGCAAATAAATACAGCAAGGTATTTATTCAACTTAAACTTCGGTTTTAGAATATTCACTCTTCCATGACCAACTGCGTAAAATTCGTATGGATGATAATATGCGTGGCAAAACATATCTAGTGTAATGTTATTGGCTGAAAATTTTTCAGCTTTGCCATCGCCTTCTTCTAAAATATATTTTACAATTCCATTATTGGATTCACCTGATGAAATAAGTGGAATTGGTCCATAGTCTATCCTATCAGCTTTAATATCACCCTTTGTTAATTCTACATTAAACAAGTCTCCAATTTTAAACCACTTCCATTCTTTCGTATTTAGTTGTAAGTTATTGGATGAAAGTGGCGTTTTGTCAAAGTTTTTCTTCCATACTTGTTTTACTTTTGGGGATAATTTTGACACAAGTATCTCTTTTACATAATTTTCTATCCATTGCCAGTCAGGATTGTTGTTTTTGTCAATAGGAAGTTTAATTGTTGATACTTCCATTAAATCCTTATCCCATTTTCGTCCATAGTTGAATCGATATTTTTCTTTGTTTATAATTGTAGTAAAGAACATCGCAGAATATACATTCATTGCAAACTTCGGATATAACACGTTTACATCATCAGTAGCCCAAAACATTTTTGTTTGATAGTAAGCTTCCGCGATCGAACCATTGTACGAAACGGTTATAGTATTTGCGGAATGTAAATTTTCGTTGTTTGAAATTCTTGCTGTGATACCATTATTAGAATCCGTTGCGCCTATATAAGGTATATCTCCATTTACCATATTGGCTTTTGTCAATCGTTTTCCTTTTTTGATATCAAATATTTCGTCATATCTGAACCATTTCCAATTCTTCGTTTCCATAATCAAATCTCCTCATTTTGAACCAAAAATGCTGCGTAATCTCTCATCTTACGGATAAAATCCTCATCACATAGCGTGCTGTAATCGGTTTCCATATACGCTTCAGCACACCATTCGTCATCATAATTTACTTCATGACGAACAGAAAGCCCCGGTATTTCGTCTAAATTGCGATAAGCCGAAAGCCAACGCTCTTTTATTGCAGCGTAGCGGTCGCGAGCATCAATGCGACCAAGGTTTTTGCGTTTCTCAAAGCCATCGTCTTTGAAATATCCGAACCATGTTTTACGACCTTTGTTTGGTTTGTTGGCTTCAAAAACCATTATACAAGTGACTACACCTACTGGATAAAAAAGATCATCGGGCATACTAAGTACTGCTTTCAAGTGATGGTGTTCCAAAATGCGCTTTTTTACCGCCTTCAAATCTTTTTCGTTCTTGATTCCACAACTCATTTGCACAATGGCGACAACGCGACCTTCAGCCTTTGTGTCTATTACATTAAGCGCATGTTCTACAAATTCCATTTGTCTTGCACTACTTACTGTGTCGCCGTATGGAGGATTAAGAAAAGCAACCGTAGGCTTATTGTTTTCTCGAACAGTTATTTCATTTGCGAAACAGTCGCCATTGTAAAGATTTGATTTTCCATCGCCACGGAAACGCATATTCGAACAGGCGTATGTGTACATATCGGAACGAAGTTCGCAGCCACAAATCTGTTTGCGTTTTATTTGCTTTCGCTTTTCTTCATCACCTTCAGCCAATTTGAACAATCGTTGAATAGCAGCAACAATAAAACCACCAGTTCCACAACAAGGGTCATATACAATGTCATCTTTGCGCAAATCTGCTAAATCGCAGAAAAGTTCAGTAATATGTTGAGGTGTAAGCACCAAGCCAAGTTTCTGCTCGCTGCCAGCATAGCGTATAAACTCAGTATAAAACAACCCTATGACATCATACCCAACAGAATCGTGTTTCACCAACGGATAGACATTCTTTTTCAGATAGATAATCAACTCTTTTACAATGGTAAGTGTAGAGTCTTTTTTCTTGCCTTTGTCATAGGTCAATTCATTTTGAACGAACAAAGGTTCTTTTAGAATGCTTTCAAACTCTTTATGCAATAATGACGCATTGCGAACAATGTCGCGGTCGTCATCTTTACCCTCAGCCAAGAATGATGCGTCTATAGCAGATAAAATTGCGTAACCAAGTTCTTTTATCGTAGGTATGCTTTCGTATTTTTTATCGAAATTGTCATCAGTCAAAGCCAAAAGAATGGCACTAATAATTGTACAACGCGAAAGTTCCTTTATCGAATATTGATACAAGTCTTCGTTCAACTCGCGAGCCTTGTTTGCAATATCTCGGAAAATGAAATCGGAGAGGAAGAAATGGTCTTCAAACAATTTCAGATAACTCGCTATATCATTCAGTTTTGATATTGGAAGTTCTGAATAATTACGAGCGTTTTTCTCAAAATAAAAGTGACTAACTAAAAGCTCGGTTTCATTCTCGCCACTTACTGCTATGGCTATAACATTGAATTCGCAAGACAAAGCTTTTGCATAATGCAGAACTCCGTCTACGGCATAATCTTTTGCATTGTCAAGATTATCGCTTCTGTGTTTGTTTGGTTTCGCCTTACATTCTACAACTATCAAATAATTGCTATTCGTAGGGAATGAGATTATAAATTCGGGGTAACCATTTCCTTTCCCGCCACCTTTGCTTTCTCCTTTCAAAAGTTCAGAAATACGTTTATTATTCGATTTCTGTTCTTCCCATTTTATAGATTTGAATAGAGGGTCGGATTTGAAATGGTCTCTAACTATGCCTTCTGTTATTCTTTCATTTGCCATGTTGCTAAGAGTTTTCAGCTTCAAACTCTTGAACATCCCCGAAACGAGCAAAAAAGAAAAAGCGTGAAGCCGTTTCTGAAATGCTTATTTCGATTGAAGGCGTCTGGAAATTGCCGTGTAAGTAAATAAGCACGAAACGGCTCACGCCTATACGACGTGAACCTCTCGCGAACTTATTCTCACTTACAAATAGTTTTCCAGACTTTTCAATCGGAGAATAAGAGCGTAAAGCCCAATATTTTAATATGTTATAATTTTATTATTTCTGTTTCTTTTTGATTTTGATTAAAATTCATACAAAAATAGGTTAAAATCTCAGAATAACCAAGATTTTTCTATGAAATACATTCAAGTCGCGCCTTATTCCTTCAACGCTTTCTCCAACTTTTCGAGTGCCACCTTTAGTGTTGCTCTCGGGCATCCGGCGTTGAGGCGCATGAAGCCCTCGCCTTGCTTGCCGAAGATTCTGCCGGAGTTGAGGGCAAGACCGGCCTTGTCGGTAAACAGTTTTTCAAGGTCGCGGTGGGGGAGTTTCTGTTCGCGGCAGTCGAGCCATATCAGATAGCTTGCCTGCGGACGCACGGGCTTTATTGACGGGATGTTCTCTCGGCAGAAATTCTCGATAAAGCGGATGTTGTCTTCGAGATAGGCAAGCATCTCTCTGCGCCACGTCTCGCCTTGGCTTAGTGCAGCTATGGTTGCAACGGGCGCGAACATTGTAGGCTCGTTTAGTTCGTTGGCTTCGAGCCAGCCGTAAAATTTGCGGCGCAAATCGTCGTTTATAACTATCGCCCAGCTGCTTATCACACCGGCTATGTTAAATGTCTTGGTTGGTGCAGAGAAGGTGATGCTTACCTCTGCCGCCTCGCTGCTAACGGTGGCGAAAGGTATGTGCTTGTGTCCGAAGATGGCGAGGTCGCAATGAATCTCATCGGACACCACGATGAGATTGTGAGTCTTGGCAAAGTGCGCCAGTCGCACAAGCGTCTCCTTGTCCCACACAATGCCGCAAGGGTTGTGCGGATTGGCAAGGATGAGCAGACGGCATTTCTCGTCGCACACTTTTTCGAGATTGTCGAAATCCATCTCGTAAGTCTTGAGCGAGCCGTCGTTGTTATAGACGGGTTTCAGCGGATTCCATACAACCTCGCGCTTGTTGCCCTGCGTTGTGAGGAAGAACGGATGATAGACAGGCGGCTGTACGATGACCTTCTCGTCTTCTTTCAGAAATACGTTGATAATCATTCCTATGCCCTTGACGATGCCCGGCACGAACGACAGCCACTCGTCTTTTACGTCCCACTGGTGATGGTCGTGAATCCACTTTCGGATAGTGCTCTTGTACTCGGGCGGCGTGATGGTGTAGCCCAGAACCGGAGTGTCGGCTATCTGCTTTGTTATCGCCTCCTTAATAAAATGCGGAGTCTCCCAATCCATGTCGGCTACCCACAGCGGCAGCAGGTCGGGATTGCCGTATCGTTCGTTCAAGGCATCCCATTTTAGTGAGTTTGTTCCCCTTCGGTTAATTTCATTATCAAAATTGTACATATTGCTATAAAGTGTTAATGTTGTTCGTTGAATATGATGCAAAAGTATAACAATAATGATAATTTGAATAACGCAAAATGTTAATTTTTAGGTGGTTAGATGAATATACCATAAATATGTTATGCGATATTACCCCACAAATGCGATTGTGTGATTTTGAACAACCCGCTACCTTTGCAAACGTAAACCAACATATATTTAGGCGTATGAAGACAAAGAGTATTTTCGCATTCACGGTAGCCGTATTTTTATCAGTTTCGGCATTTGCAGTAGGCGGTGGCGCAGGCAGCACAACATTCACTATAAAGACAAGCAAGGTAGGACGTTCGCTCGTTGAGGCTTGGACAAAGGCTTATATGGCAGAGCATCCCGAAGTAAACATTCAGATAGTAGGAACAAAGGCGGCAGATGCCGACCTGACACTAATAAACCACAAGGAAAAGAACCAAAAGGTAGCCTATGTTGCACGATACGCCCTTCTGCCCGTAACAACGTCGGGCAACCCTCTGCTGAGCGAGATTGAGAAGAAATCGTGGGGCAGCAAGGATTTGAAAGAACTTTTCTTCACAGCCGACGAACTTGACGATGACTTTGCCGACGACGACAAGCAGAAGAAAGGCAAGAAGATAACCGACCGCCTTAACGTGGTGAGCGGAGCAAACTCAACATCGTCGGCATCTTCGTTTGCAGCCTTCTTCGGAAGAAACACAGACAACATAAAGGGCGAGAAGATTGCAGGCGACGACCTCTATCTTCTGAGCGCGATAAACGACGACAAGACGCTCGTAACCTTCAACAGCCTTAACTATCTTTACGATACCGACAGCCGCCAGCTGAAGAGTAACCTCCACATCTTTCCGCTTAGCGTGAAGAAAGAGATTGGCGATGCTCTGAAATCGGGCAACCTCGACAATGTGATTGTGGCACTCGAAAAGCAGCAGTCCGACGTTATTCCGGTAGACAACATCGGCTTTGAGTACGGCAATCTTACCGATTCGGAAGAGCAGTTTCTGAAATGGGTGGCATCCGAAGGACAGCAGTTCAATAACCAGAACGGATTCTTGAAACTGGTTGATAATCAGTAGTAACAAAAACAGATTTGAGCAATATAATGATGGAAGGAAGATTTTTGATTACAGCAGCGTTTGCCGTAGCGACTACGGTTGCAAGCGCACAGAAGATAACCGGAAAGGTGGTAGATGCCACCACCGGAGAGAGCATTATTGGTGCCACCGTTAAGTACGGCACGGCATCGGGTGTAATAACTGATGTTGACGGCGCATTTGCCATCGACGTGAAGAAACTGCCGGTAAAACTGAGCATAAGTTATACCGGCTACCGACAGCAGGAGATAACCGTCTACGACGACGAGGAGAGCATAAATGTGAAACTTGCCGAGAAGCGAAAGGTGCTCGACGAGGTAGTGGTGATTGGCTACGGAACGCAGAACCGCACGCAACTCACAGGTTCGGTAACATCGGTAAAGAGCGACATTTTTGAGAAGAGCCTTTCAACATCGCTCGATGGTGCGCTCGGCGGACAGGTTGCCGGACTAAACGTAACGGCAGCCAGCGGTCAGCCCGGCGCGGCAAGCAGCATCCGCATCCGCGGCGGAAACTCGGTAAATGCCAGCAACGAGCCTCTGTATGTTGTCGACGGCTTCATCTATTTCAAAGACTCTGAAGGCGGAAACACCGGTCTGGGAGCGATAGAGAGCAGCCTCAATCCGCTTTCTACAATAAATCCAAATGATATTGAGAGCATCGAAGTGCTCAAGGATGTGAGTGCAACAGCCATCTATGGCTCGCGAGGAGCGAACGGCGTAATCATCGTAACAACTAAAAAGGGCAAGGCCGGCGACAAGAAGGCGCACATCAACTACGGATTCAGCGCAGGCGTGAGCATCGTAGGCAAGAAACTCGATTTGCTGAATGCCTCGGAGTGGGCGCAGTATCAGAAGGACTACTGGAGCAACAAGGGCGGATATACCGACGAGCAGATTAGCGCGCTTGGCAGGGGAACAGACTGGCAGGATGCCGTTCTGCGCACCGCCTTTCAGCAGAACCACGAACTGAGCATCAACGGCGCATCGGACAAGAGCCGCTATGCCTTCTCGGTAAACTATACCGACCAAGACGGCGTTATTGTAAACTCCGGATTTGACCGCTACAACTTTCATGCCAACGTTGAGTGGGACTTGCAGAAGAATCTGAAATTCGGCTTTAATGCCACCTACGGCCGAAGCCGTCAGCGTGGACTAACTACAACACAGTCTGCCGTCTTTAACTCGTCGCCATATTCGGCCGGAATAACAAACAGTTTTGTTTATGCCCTGCTGATGCCTCCGGTAATAAGCGTGTACAATGCCGACGGCTCGTACAACTTTGTTAACCCTTACGAATATGCTTATTTTGCCATCGGCGACCATGCAGCCAATCCGCTCTACGACCTGAAGGAGAGTGTTGCCGAGAATATCGACAACTACCTTCTGTCGAGCGTGTGGGCGAGTTACCGCATAGGCGATTTTCTGTTGAAGGCATCGGTGGGCTATAACAACGACAAGATTACGCAGAACTACTTCTCGGGTGCATACACATCGCTCGGACTTGCAACCGAGGGCGTGGGCGGCATCGGAAACCGTAATTCTGACATCTGGCAGCAGGAATATACCGTAAGTTACAACAAACAGATAGATAACGACAACGACATCGACGCTCTGGTGGGCTACACCAAGCAGAATACCGCATCTAATTTCAGTTCGATACGAACCAACCATTTTACTAATGAGACGCTGAAGCACAACAATCTGGGCGACGGCTCGGGCATTTATCCGCCAGTTACGGGCATAAGCGAAAGTTCGCTAAACAGTCTTATCGCCCGCGTGAACTACACGTTCAGAAATCGCTACAACGCTACGGCAACGCTCCGTGCCGACAATTCGAGTCGTTTTGCAAAGAGTCACCGCTGGGGATATTTCCCTTCGCTGGGCTTGTCGTGGAACGTTGAGCAGGAGAAATTCCTTGCATCGGTAAAGGCAATCGACAATCTGAAGGTAAGACTCTCGGGCGGCGTTGTGGGCAATCAGGAGATAAGCGACTATGCTTTCTCAACATCATACTCAACAGGCTCGTATGCAGGCTCTTCGAGCTACGCAAAGGGCAACGCATCGAACGATAACCTGAAGTGGGAGACAACGGCAAGTTACAATCTCGGCTTTGATCTTGGTTTGCTGAAGAACCGCATAAACATTGTCTTCGATGTTTATTACAAGAAGACGAGCGACCTTCTGCTCGATGTACCGATGGGTTTCTCGAGCGGCGTGAAGACTCAGCTTCAGAACGTAGGAAACGTGGTGAACAAGGGCGTTGAACTTGCCATAGACGGCACGCTGATAAACAAGCGTCGTATATCTTGGACGGTGAGTGCCAACATTGCGCACAACAGCAACAGTATTACCGATATGGGCACGAGCAACAATATAATTCAAGGCTCGGACAATCAGCAGATTCTGCGACGCGGCGAGGCTCTCGGCTCGTTCTACGGACTGGAGTTTGCCGGCATCGTTCAGCAAGACGAGGATGTGAGCAAGTTGCCGACAATAAACGGTCAGACACCGAAGCCGGGCGATGTTAAGTTTGTAGATGCCGACCATAACAACGTCATCAACTCCGACGACCGCCAGATTCTGGGCAGCATCCAGCCCAAGCTTACTTACGGACTGTCGTCGCAGTTTACCTACCGCGGATTCGATGCGTCGGTATCTTTTGCCGGAAACTATGGCAGCAAACTCTACAATGCGCTTGGCAGACGACTGGAGCAGACGGGCGACTCGTACAACGTGCTCTCTACCGTAAAAGACTCGTGGACGGCAGCCAATGGCGGAAACACTCTTCCGCTGGCAAGCACAACGCGCCAACTGTCGTACATCGATAGCCGATATGTTCAGAGTGCATCTTACTTGAAACTGAAGAACATAACCGTTGGCTACCGTCTGCCGTTGCCAAAGTCGTTTCCTGTTGGAGTTAGGGTTTATGCCACGGCAAGCAATCTGTTCACTATCACTCCTTACAAGGGCTTCGACCCCGAGGTTAGCAGCGGAACAGACAGCGGAGCATATCCGTCATCGCGCAGTTTTGTGGCTGGAGTGAACTTTACTTTGTAATTTACATAGATTTGCTTAAAAATATCGGCATCTTTGCAGATTTTTGCAGAGGTGCCGATTTGGGATAAATTTGCTGCTCGAGCATCCTATTGCTTATGTCGAAAGGTTAAATAATTATAATTTTTTGTCCGTTTTAAGATGAAAAGTGAAAAATGACTTAATTTTGCAGTCGTAATTAAATCATTTTTTAGTATATGAAACATATTTTTACAAGACTACTAAGTATCTTATCTCTTTGTGCAATCTCTATTTCTGCCATGGCGCAGGAAGCCTATGCCGTAATGTCGAAAGACTGCACAACGCTTACTTTTTATTACGATAACAAGAAAGCATCTCGCGAGGGCACGGCGTATGAGTTGAACCCTGGAGAGAACAGACCTGAATTGGTAAAAACTAAAGATCATATTATTTTATATACCACTGATAATGATGTTGATTTTACTACGGTTGTTTTTGATGGTTCGTTTAAAAATGCTCGTCCGATATCATGTGCAGAGTGGTTTTCTGGATTTAAAAATCTGAAAAAAATAGAAGGCATAGAAAATTTGAATACGTCAAATGTAACAGATATGAGCTACATGTTCTCTGAGTGCAAAAGTCTTACAAGCCTTGATGTCAGCAACTTCAACACATCTAATGTAACGGATATGAGCTGTATGTTCAGGGGTTGCGAAAGTCTTACAAGCCTTGATGTTAGCAATTTCAACACATCTAATGTAACGGATATGAGCGGAATGTTCGTTGAGTGCTACAATCTTACAAGCCTTGATGTGAGCAACTTCAACACATCAAATGTAACAGATATGAGCGGAATGTTCTTTGATTGCAACAATCTGGAAAGCCTTGATTTAAGCAACTTCAACACATCGAATGTAACGAATATAAGCGAAATGTTCTGGGGTTGCGAAAGTCTTACAAGCCTTGATGTGAGCAATTTCAACACTTCGAATGTAACGGATATGGACGGAATGTTCAGGGGTTGCAAAAGTCTTACAAGCCTTGATGTGAGCAAGTTCAACACATCAAATGTAACGGATATGTACAGAATGTTCCATAATTGCGAAAGTCTTACAAGCCTTGATGTGAGCAATTTCAACACATCGAATGTAACGAATATAAGCGAAATGTTCTATGAGTGCAAAAGTCTTACAATCCTTGATGTGAGCAATTTCAACACTTCGAATGTAACGAATATGGACGGAATGTTTTGGGGTTGCAAAAGTCTTACAATCCTTGATGTGAGCAATTTCAACACATCAAATGTAACGGATATGAGCTGGATGTTCTCTGAGTGCAAAAGTCTTACAAACCTTGATGTAAGAAATTTCGACACTTCAAAAGTAATGAATATGAGTTGGATGTTCAGGGATTGCGAAAGTCTTACAAGCCTTGATGTGAGCAATTTCAACACTTCGAATATAACGGATATGAACTGGATGTTCAGGGATTGCGAAAGTCTTACAAGCCTTGATGTGAGCAACTTCAACACTTCGAATGTTACGCGTATGTACGGGATGTTCTCTTATTGCGCAAACCTTAAAACAATTTATGCCGGAGCTGGCTGGATTATAGGCAAAGATACAGATTCAGAAGGAATGTTCAAGAATTCAACAAAACTTGTAGGTGGCAAAGGAACAATCTTTAGTCCTGCTGCAACAGATGCAAGCCGTGCAAAAATAGACGGCGGAAAGGCTAATCCGGGATATTTTACGGCTAAAAAATAAAGTTAAAAATCCACACAACAGTTGGGGGTGTGGGCTTTCCACTTGTTTTTCGTATTTTCGAATCCCGGCTCAATAAGTCAAAAACTTTGATAATAGCAGATGGATTACGGCAGCTTCTGAATAGCGCCATCCAGAATAAAAACGAAAGAATGGCTTTTTTAGAGATTGCTGTCAGCTAAAAGTTAAAATTTCATCACATACCTATCCGCAATGCCAATAAAAGGTGTTGCGGATTTTGCATCTCGTACCTTGAACTAACCTTCCCCGTAGCTTCCCCGTAGCTACCCCGTTCCTACCCCGTAGCTACTCCGTATCTTGCGGCTTGCTATCGGCTTACTATCGGCTTGCTTGAACGTACCTTGAACGTACCCTGCCCGAATCTTCAACGAACCCTGAACGTACCTTGAACGTACCTTGCGGCTTACTATCGGCTTGCTTGATAATTGACAATGCACAATGGACAATTGACAATTCTTATTTCTGAAAAGATTTTTTCAATTCTCTCTCAAAAAATTATCCATTGTTCATTGTCAACAGTCAATTCATAACTTTCAAATTTCAACTTTCTAACTTCCTCATTGTCAATTATCAACTGTCAATTGTCAATTCAAAATAATTGCCATCTACCATAAATATGTTAGTTAAATATACACTTAAAATGCGATTGTGAAGCCGCCGAAGTCGCCGTATCTTTGCAATGTCAAACAAACACAGAATAAAACGAGTTTAGTAACAATTAAATTAGAGTGTACAATGAAGAAAAAAGATTTATTTATTGCTGCCTTCGCGGCGGCTTCGCTTATACCAACATTGTCATCATGCTCGAGCGATGACCCAGTGAAGAATCAGGTTACCGACGAAAACGTAGTTGCCGATGATGCCAGCGCACTGTCGCTCGTAAATGGTGTTTACAGCCACTGGCAGCCGCTAAGTTCGTCGTTCTCGTTCATCGTTGAACTTAACTCAAACAAACTAATATCTTTCGAGGGCGAAGAAGGAGAGCCCGGCCCGGTAAACAGCCGATTCGAGCAACTATCTTCTACATGGTATCAGGTAAAGATTTTTAACCACCTCTTCCTTGGCATCTCGCAGGACAACGAGGCGATAGCAACCGTAACAAACTCGTTAAAGGCCGGAAAGGTTTCGCAGGCTGGCTACAATGCTGCTGTTGGAAAGGCAAAGTTCCTTCGCGGACTGGCTTACCTTAAACTCGTTCAACTTTGGGGCGAAGTGCCTGTCTTTACCGAAGAGGGTGGAAGCACAACCGAGCGCAAGTCGATAGACGAGGTGTTTAACCAGATTGTGAGCGACTTTACCGCAGCCGAGGAACTGCTGAAGAACTACGACGGCGACCCTCGCGTTCCGTCAAAGCAGGCTGCTCAGGGATTGCTGGCACGAACTTATCTGGTGTGGGGCGACAATCCGCTTTCGCAGAGCGAGGTGGCAGCCATAGCATCATCGCAGACCGACCCTACGTTCACCAAGACCGATTCGCGCCTCGAAAAGGCTGTTGAGTATGCCGACAAGGTGATCAATAGCGGTTTGCTGAAACTCGACCCAGACTACAACAAACTTTGGGGACGCGAGTATGAGAGCAACAAACGCGGCACAAACGAGCATCTGTTTACCATTGCCCACGACGGCGACGAGTACGATGCACAGGGCAACCATCAGACACATTGCTCGTGGACATTCCCATTCCAGAACGGAGAGAACGGCACAGGCTACTCGCAGAACCACACCGAGGTTGCCGACGATAATCTGTACGACGACTGGAAGGCTGAATATCCTGACGACAAGCGTCTGGCTGAGACATACTTCACAACAGTTGTTAATCCGGAAACGGGCAAGACACATCACTACTATTCGCCAGTCTACACTCCAATCAACGGAAAGGGCGTAGACCAGAGTTATCAGGATGCCGAGAACCTTGAGATTACCCACAACTCGGTTGACCGCATCGAGATACGCTATGCCGAGGTGCTATTGACAAAGGCTGAGGCTCTTGTTCAGCTTGGCCGCAACGCCGAGGCTGCCGCTCCGTTCAACGAACTGAGAAAGCGCGCAGGCATCGAGACTGTCTCTGCACCAACATTCGACCAGATTAAGCGCGAGTGGGACTACGAGTTTACATACGAGCAGTTCTCTTTGTATAACAGTTATCGCTGGAAGGACCTGATTTCATCTGTACAGAAGGTAAAGAACTACAAGCACTTTGCTGATGACTGGAAGAATAATCAGACTTATACTGCCGATCAGGAGGCGTTCTTTACAAAGGTACACAATCATCTGAAGGCAAAATATAACAACGTACAGGGCCGCCATTATCGCCAGCCTATACCAACAGGCTTGTCGGGCGAGAACCTTGGTATTAGTCAGAATCCCGGTTATTAATCATTATCAATTTCCGCGAGACCGGTGTTGGGGTTCGTTGTAAAGACACCGGTCTCCTTTTTTTATCACCTAAATAGAAACTGAAATAAAACAGGATTTTAGTATGAAAAAGATTTTATTATTCTTATCGATGGCAGCAGTTGTTCTGACCTTTACGGCATGCAACTCTAACGACAACAACGGAGTGCAGGACATTGAGATTCCGGGCGTGACGCTCGACGGCGATGTTGACTGCTGCTCGGCAGAGGAGGCTCTGCAGGTTTACAAGTTCCTACAGACGGTTACAATCATTCCTGAACTTTCTATTAAGGATATTGACGATAAGTACAACGTGTTTGCATATCGTTCGGCCGACTTCCACAAGGGCTACAACGAGATATTCTTTGTTGCTACAAAGAAGAAAAACGGCAACTACGTTAAGGACTTCGACATAACAAGCATCACTCCGCTTATGCACATGAGCGCGATGAATATGTATCACAGCACACCTGTATCGGCTGGTGTCGAGACGTTCGACGACAAGCCAACAGCCGTAAAGCGCGGATGGATTTCGTTCATCATGGCAACATCGGGCAAGGACACATGGGCTTTGTCTTATACAGCACGGGTGCTGAAGAGCGAGGCAAGCATCAATGATGTTGAGCAGGTGGTTAATCCGCTGCCAGACGGTCAGGATTGGGTCAAGTCGTTCAAGGTGGGCAATGAGACATTCTTCATCTCGCTCGTAAATCCAACTGAATACAAGACTGGCACAAACGCCGTGAAGGCTTACATCTCGAAGAAGAGCGCGAAGGTTACAGAGCCTTATCAGTTAGCAAGCGAGAAGTTTACAGTAGAAATTCTTCCGACGATGCCCGACATGAGCAACCACTCATCGCCAGACAACGCGGCATTTACAAAGCAGGACGATGGCAGTTATCTGGGCACTCTCAACCTTACGATGACAGGCTTGTGGCGAATCCACTTGACAGTAAAGGATGCCAACGACAACATCGTGGCAGGCGGCGACGACTTGGACTCAGGCTTCAGCTCGCTGTATCTTGATGTAACTATTTGATTTAATTGAAAGTTGAAAATTGAGACTTGAAAATTTGCATATTGAAAGTCGAATTTCGAAAGACGACTATCGCGTTTTTCAAGCCTCATTTTTTCACTCGATTATGAGTTATCTGACTTTCAATTTTAAATTTTCAACTTTCAAATTACAGAATGATTTTAGAATTACTATTTTCAACCCTTTATATTGCTCATAACAGTGATACCATCACCAACCAGTCGCATAACATCGACGAGGTAGTGGTGGTATCTACTTCAAACATACAGGGCGGCAAACGCTCTGTCAAGGGCAAGACGGCAAGCATCGACGAGCATCTTCAGCAACTCTCGGGCGTTAGCCTGATAAGGCGCGGAAGTTATGCGTGGGAGCCGTCGGTAAACAACATGCAGACCGAACGAGTATCGACAACCATCGACGGAATGAAGATTTTCTATGCTTGTACCGACAAGATGGACCCCGTTACATCGTACGTTGAGAGTGGTAATCTGCAAAGCATAAGTCTTAACTCCGGACTCTTCGGCAATCCGCAGAGCACAGGAAACATAGGCGGAAGCCTCGACCTCAAACTTCAGAAGGCAGGATTCGGCAAGAAACCACTACAACTGAGTGCCAACGCCGGATACGAGACAAACGGAAACGTAAGAGTGGCAGGAGTTGACGCTGCCTTATCGCGACATTCGTTTTACACAAACTTCGGAGCATACTGGCGCGATGCCGACAACTACAAGGCTGGTGGCGAGGAGATTCTGTATTCGCAGTTTACGAAAATAAACCTCTTTGGCAACGTGGGTTTCAGACTGAAGGAAAAGAACATCGTCGAGGGAACGCTCATCTACGACAAGGCTACGGACGTTGGTTATCCTGCCCTGAATATGGATGTTTCGAAGGCTGAGGCTTTCATCACCTCGCTGTCGTACCGAAGGCTGTTTGGCGGAGATTTTCTCACTTCGTGGGAGACAAAGGCATACTACAATCACATAACACATATAATGGACGACACCACGCGCCCCGACGTAGAGATTCACATGGATATGCCCGGCGAGAGTTGGACGGCCGGCTTGTACAGTCTGCTCGTGGCTGGCAACAGCGTTCACGATGCGCAACTGAACTACGACTTGTACTACAACCGCCTCTTTGCCGACATGACGATGTATCCCGGAGGTGCTGCGCCAATGTACATGGTAACGTGGCCCGATGTGGGAACGCTTAACACCGGACTGGCTTTCAGCGATAGGATAACGCTCTCGGGCAAGCACGCGCTGAGGCTCTCGGCTAAGATAGCCTTTCAGACTCAGAAACTGAACAACGAGGAGGGCTACAAGGCGCAGAAGGTTTTCTTCCCTAAGATGACGGACGAATACAGACAGACAACCGGAAGGGTGGCACTGGGCTACTCGTTCACGCCGAAAGACTGGCTTCTGTCGGTCGGCGCAGGGTGGGGCAGTCGCGCTCCTACCGTTACCGAGGCATACGGATATTACCTCAACAATACGTTCGACCAGTTCGACTACATCGGTAATCCGGCTCTGAAGAACGAATCGGCGGTAGAGGTGAACGCATCGGCAAAGTTCAGCGGAATAAAGCGGCTGTCGCTTCAGATTGATGCCAACGCCTTCTTCTTCAGCAACTACATCATAGGGCATTTCGAGAATCGCCTCAGTGCCATGACTATAGGCGCAAAGGGCGTTAAGGTCTACGGAAACCTGAGCGATGCGCGCATCATCAATACAAACTTTACTGCCAAGTGGCAGATTCTGAAAGAATTGGAGCTAAACGGCTCGCTAGGCTATGCCCTCGGAACGGATGACAATGGCGATAACCTGCCGCTGATATCACCTTTCAGCTACGCGGCGAATGTGGCTTATGCCAAGGGCGGTGCAAGAGTTCAGTTTGATGTGAAGGGAAACGGCCGTCAGAAAAACTATGCTGCGAAGTATGGTGAGACAGAAACGCCCGAATATGTTGTGCTTGGACTGAGCGGCTCGTATAATTTTTCGCTCCGCAAAGCGTTACTAACTGTAAGGGCTGGTGTTGAGAATCTGCTCGACAAGAGATATTCGGCATTTTCAGACTGGTGCGACATTCCGCAGAAGGGACGAAACTTCTACCTTAATCTGGCATGGTCGTTATGACGTAAAGTTTAGGAAGCAAAAAACAATATAAAAGGATGAAAAATATAGTAATATGGATTGGTGCGCTCGTGTTGGGCGCAGTTCTTGGAGTTTTGGAGATTGAATGGCTCAACGCGCTGTTTAATTTCATTGCATCGTCGTTTACGCGGCTGTTTCAGTTTGTGGCCGTGCCAACCATCGCGCTTGCCGTGATAACCACGCTGGCATCGCTCGGCACAAAGAACAATGCCGGAAAGATATTCGCGCATACGCTCACTTACACGCTTCTGACAACCGTTTCGGCGGCTGCCGTTGGACTGATTCTGTACATCGTCATCGCTCCCGAGAATCTTCCCGAGGAGGTGGTGAAGATGGGAAGCGTAGACGTTCTGCAGAATCTGGAGTCGCTGTCGTACTACGACCACATCTTGAATGTTATCCCGAGCAACGTACTTCAGCCGTTCATCAACGGAAACGTGCTGAGTATTCTCATCATCGCCTCTTCAGTAGGACTGGCTCTCGCCTTCATGCCGCAGAGCGATAACAAGGAAGTGCTCGTAAAGTTTTTCTCAGCCTTGCAGGAACTTCTGTTCACCCTTATCCGTGCGCTGATATGGGCATTGCCCGTCGGAATCGTTGCGTTTGCCGCCCAACTCTCGGCGCAGATTACGGCAGGCATAATCGTCGGCTCGCTTGGCAAGTATGTGGCTGTAATCCTTGGCGGAAACATCATACAGTTCTTCGTCGTTCTGCCGCTGTTCCTTCTGGTTCGCGGACTTAATCCTCTGAAGGTGTTCAAGGCTATGTCGCCAGCCGTGCTGATGGCTCTCTTCACAAAGAGTTCGGCAGCCACTCTGCCTGTAACGATGCGTTCGGCCGAGGATAATCTGGGCGTGCGTCCCGATGTGGCGCGCTTCGTCCTGCCCATCTGTACTACGATAAACATGAACGGATGCGCCGCCTTCATCTTGGTTACATCGCTCTTTGTGATGCAGAACGGCGGAACGGTTCTCACGCTCCCAACGATGCTCTTGTGGCTTGTCATTGCGGTGATTTCTGCCATCGGCAACGCTGGAGTCCCTATGGGATGCTACTTCCTAACGCTCTCGCTGATGGCAGGCAATGGCTCGCCCGTGGGCATAATGGGAATTATCCTTCCTATTTTTACGATAATTGATATGGTTGAAACAGCAGAAAACGTGTGGAGCGATTCGTGCGTTTGTGCAATAGTTAATAAGAAATAAAAACAGTAAAGTTATGAGCAAACAGACAGTAGCAACAAAGACAAACTACAGTAAGAAAGACCCGTACGGTGCTTTGAGCATGCCGGTATATCATTGTGCCGCCTTCGAGTTCGACAGCGCGCAGGCAATGGCCGATGCCTTCTGCGGAAGGGTTCTCGAACCTGATTATTCGAGAGTTATGAACCCTACGGTTACTTTCTTCGAAGACAGGGTTAAGGAACTAACCGATGCGCAGAATGTCTTTGCCTTCAACTCGGGCATGGCGGCCATCTCTAATGCTCTAATAGCCGTGGCGCAGAGCGGAAGCAACATCGTAACGAGCAATCATCTGTTCGGTAACACGGTTTCGTTGATAAACAAGACTCTCGGCAGGCTTGGAGTAGACAGCAAGGCGGTAAATCTGCTCGACATTGATGCTGTTGAGGCTGCCGTAGACGAGCACACCTGCTGCATCTTCCTCGAAATCGTTACTAATCCGCAGATGGAGGTTGCCGACGTTGCTGCTCTTGCCGAGGTGGCACGCAAGAACGGCATTCCGCTCATTGCCGACACAACCATGATTCCGTTTACCGAGTTCGATGCCAAGGCTTTGGGTATTGATGTTCAGGTTGTGAGCAGTACGAAGTACATTTCGGGCGGAGCAACATCGCTCGGCGGACTGATTATCGACTACGGAACGTTCGGCGTCTTTAATCAGCGCATCCGTTTCGAACTTCTGTTCAATCTGGGTGGATACATGACTCCCCATGCGGCTTACATGCAGACCCTCGGCTTGGAGTCGCTCCACGCGCGCTATGCCGTGCAGAGCCGCAACACGCTCGAGCTTGCCAAGCGACTTCGAGATGTTCCGCAGATTGTAAGCGTAAACTACATCGGCTTGGAAGATAATCCGTTCTACGAACTGGCTCAAAGACAGTATGGCAAAACGGCTGGTGCGATGCTTACCATCGACTTGGCCGACCGCCAGTCGTGTTACGGTTTCATAAACAATCTGAAGGTGGTTCATCGTGCCACTAATCTGTTCGACAACAAGACGCTTGCCATTCATCCGTACTCAACAATCTTCGGACCTTTCAGCGGAAGTCAGAAGAAGGCTATGGATGTTAAGGACACGACAATACGTCTGAGCATCGGTCTTGAAGATGTAGACGATATTTTCGACGATATCGTTCAGGCTCTCAATGCCTGACTCTTGAATAAGCGAAGGGATTGGCTCGCGGCTTTTTTAATTAAGGCCGCGGGCCTTTCTTTTTTACGCTAATGATTATTTGTAACCGTTTTGTAACCGTGCCGATGTGATCTTTTTCTGCATATTTTTGTAAATTTGTTGCGAAAATAAAAAACAACAACTGAAAAATGACTATCGACATTATTTTTAAACTGCTCGGTTCGCTGGCTCTTCTTGTTTATGGAATGAAGATGATGAGCGATGCCTTGCAGAAAATGGCAGGCTCGAGTCTGAGACACATTCTTGGAAGGATGACCTCGAACCGATTCAGCGGAATGCTTACCGGAACGTTTGTTACCTGCGCCGTGCAGTCGTCGTCGGCAACAACGGTTATGACGGTGTCGTTCGTTTCTGCCGGACTGCTTACCTTGGCTCAGGCAATATCCGTAATTATGGGTGCCAACATCGGAACAACCCTCACGGCGTGGATTATGTCGCTGGGATACAGCATAGACCTCACCTGCGTAGTCTTTCCTGCGTTCATTGTCGGCATCTTTCTTATATGGCAGAAGAAACATCGTTTTGCCGGCGATTTTCTGTTCGGACTGGCATTCCTCTTCTGGTCGCTGGTGCTGCTTAGCGGAGTGGGCAAGAGCATGAATCTTGAGCACAACGCCGCCGTTGTAAGTTTCTTCTCTTCGTTCAATACCGACAGTTATCTCACGGTGCTCATCTTCCTTGCCGCCGGAACAGTTATCACTTGCATAGTGCAGTCGTCGGCGGCGGTAATGGCAATAACCATTCTTCTCTGCTCAACCGGAGTGCTTCCTATTTATCTGGGCATCGCGCTGGTTATGGGCGAGAATATCGGAACCACGGCAACCGCCAATCTGGCTGCGCTCGGTGCCGGAACGCCTGCTCGCAGGGCGGCATTGGCGCACTTGGTTTTCAACCTCTTTGGCGTGTTCTGGATTCTGTGTGTGTTCTATCCGTTTGTCGATATGGTATGCCACATCGTGGGATATTCGGCTCACGATGGCGGTCAGCCCGAGCGAATCCCGGTTGTCCTTGCTCTCTTCCACACTTGCTTTAACGTGCTGAATACGGCTGTCCTCATCTGGTTCATTCCGCAGATTGAAAAAATCGTCTGCCGTATTCTTCCTGACAAAGCCAACGAGAAGAAAAAACTGTCGGCTCTGCATTTCATCAACGGCGGACTGATGTCAACGCCTGAGATTTCGGTATTGCAGGCGCAGAAGGAGGTTGCACACTTTGCCGAACGGATGCAGCGCATGTTCGGGTTGGTGCAGAGTCTGCTCGACGAGAAGGACAACGCTGAGTTCGACCGCCAGTACGAGCGCATCTGCAAGTACGAGGAGATTGCCGACAACATGGAGGCCGAGATTGCCGCATATCTTGGCGAGGTGAGCAACGAACGGCTTTCGGACGATACTAAGTCGAAGGTGCGCGATATGCTCAGGCAGATAGGCGAACTCGAATCGGTTGGCGATGCCTGCTCAAAGATTGCACGAACCATCAAGCAGCGCAAGGAAGGCCGCGAGGATTTCACGCCGCAGCAGTATGCCAGCCTGCACGAGATGTTCGCTCTCGTAAACGAGTCGCTTACGCAGATGATTGTGGTGATAAACGGTCGCCGTAGTGAACTCTCAATCGAAACCTCGCAAGAGATTGAGCACGACATCAATGCCATGCGCGACCGCCTGAAAGCCGAGAGCATCCGGAACGTAGACGTGCAACACTATTCATATTTCATCAGTTCAAACTTCGAGGAGATTGTTTCAGACTGCGAACGTTTGGGCGACTATGTGATGAACGTCGTTGAGGCGCGCCTCGGAAAAAGACTTCTGTCGTATCGCGGACTTCAGGTAAACATCGACAAGAAGACGGTTACGGTCGATGGCGTTCAGGTTGGTTTCACCCGAACCGAGTTCGCCCTTCTCTGCAAACTTCTTGCAAACCGCGGAAATGTAGTGTCGCGCCAGCAACTTATGTCTGAAATCTGGGAGGGCGTTGTGGTTACCGAGCGCACCATAAATGTAAACATCGCGCGAATACGCAAGAAACTCGGGCAGTATTCGCAAAACGTGGTGAGCCGCCAGGGCTTCGGCTACTGTTTCGAAGAAAATCCTGAAAAGTTTAACCAAACGGAAAATATTTAGCTGGTTTATGCCATCTATTTGAAAAATTATCACTAATTTTGCGCGCAATAAATTTTATACTTACTATTTATGTCATCATTTATTGCAGATAAGATTGTAATGGATGGATTAACATTCGACGATGTTTTGTTAATCCCAGCCTATTCGGAAGTCCTTCCGAAAACAGTTGAACTTTCAACACGTTTTTCACGAAACATTGAGCTTAAGATTCCTTTCGTAACAGCCGCTATGGATACTGTTACCGAGGCTAAGATGGCTATTGCCATTGCTCGCGAGGGCGGTATCGGCGTTATCCACAAGAATATGTCTATCGAGGAGCAGGCTCGTCAGGTTGCCATTGTAAAGCGTGCTGAAAACGGTATGATTTACGACCCTGTAACCATTCAGGTGGGCGCAACCGTAAAGGATGCCCTCGACATCATGTCTGAGTATCATATCGGCGGTATTCCTGTGGTAGATGACAACAACAAACTCGTCGGAATCGTGACAAACCGCGACCTCCGCTTCGAGAAGAACCTTGACCGTCTTGTAGACGAGGTTATGTCAAAAGACAACCTTATCACAACCCATCAGCAGGCCGACATGGAGGCTGCCGCTACAATCCTTCAGGAGCATAAGATTGAGAAACTTCCAGTTGTTGACAATGATGGCAAGTTGATTGGTCTTATAACTTACAAGGACATTACAAAGGCCAAGGACAAGCCAATGGCGTGCAAGGATGCTAAAGGCCGTCTTCGCGTGGCAGCAGGCGTTGGCGTAACAGCTGATACTTTCGACCGCATGAAGGCTTTGGTTGATGCAGGTGTAGATGCAATCGTTATCGATACTGCTCACGGCCATTCAAAGTCGGTAATCGAGAAGTTGAAAGAGGCAAAGCGCTTGTTCCCAAATGTTGATATAGTAGTAGGTAACGTAGCCACAGGCGAGGCTGCCAAGTGCTTGGTAGAGGCAGGCGCCGATGGCGTTAAGGTTGGTATCGGTCCGGGTTCAATCTGTACAACCCGTGTCGTTGCCGGTGTCGGAGTCCCTCAACTTACAGCCGTTTACGATGTGGCTCAGGCTCTGAAGGGCACAGATGTTCCGTTGATTGCCGATGGCGGTCTGCGCTATTCTGGCGATATCGTCAAGGCTCTTGCAGCCGGCGGATATTGCGTAATGATTGGCTCGCTCGTTGCTGGTACAGAGGAGAGTCCGGGCGACACAATCATCTTCAACGGACGTAAGTTCAAGTCATACCGAGGCATGGGCTCGCTCGAGGCAATGGAGAACGGTTCTAAGGACCGCTACTTCCAAGGCAACGTAAAGGATGTAAAGAAACTCGTTCCAGAGGGAATCGCAGGCCGTGTTCCTTACAAGGGCACAGTTCAGGAGGTTATCTATCAGTTGATTGGCGGTCTCCGTTCTGGAATGGGCTACTGCGGTGCTGCAAACATCGAGAAACTTCACGATGCTAAGTTCACACGCATCACAAACGCAGGTATGCTCGAGAGTCATCCGCACGAGGTTATCATCACCAGCGAGGCTCCAAACTACAGCCGTCCACAGTAATAAATCTGATTGATAAAAATAGAAAAAGAGGGTGTATAAAAAGATGCATCCTCTTTTTACGCTTTATAAAACCGGAAGAATCTTTTTTTTAAAAAACAGATAGAGAAATGACGAAGTTTTTGAAAGTCCCATTGGCGTTTTTTCAAGGCATTGCTGATTGCATAAACAAAAATGACAAACTTGCATTGCTCGTGATATTTGTTTATACAATCTGCTATAAACTTTATTTCATAACCGACGGAATTTCTGTCTTGGATTCGGCTTTTTATTTGTCATATTCGATAGACTTGGATAGTGCGATGAACTATTCGAGCCTGAAGACATCGCCATTCTATCTTACGGCTTTGATAAGCAATCTGTTTCTGAAAATGTTTTCTGCAAAACTATTGGGACTTAGGATTTTGCAGATTCTTAACTATCTGTTTCTGTTCTATTGTGTTTTCAGGTTATTAAGAAACAAAATACCGAACATTTGTATTGTCGGTGGAACGTTGATGTCGCTGATGGTTTTGTGCAACCGTCCGATTGAGTTTTATTATGATGATTTGTCGGCTTCACTCTGTGTCTTGTCGATATTGTTGATGGTAAAGGCTGTTGAAAAAGCAAGCAAAGCATGTATTTTCTTCAGCGGCTTTGTCTTTGCCTTGAATATATTTGCTCGTGTGCCGAATGTGGTGTATCTTGCTTTTGCATCGTATGTCTTTCTGTTCTGTAATGATAAGCGTATAAGTATTCCAAAGTTCCTTGTTGCTGGTGTGTTGGGCTTCGTGACTGGCATTCTGTCTTTCTTTTTGATAATATACACGAAAGGTGACTTGGTAGAGCTTTATAACGGTTTCGTTGGCATAGCAAGACTTTCGCAGGATGCCGACGATTCGCATAATTTGTTTTCAATGTTGTCGGAGGCTGCGGCGCAGATAAAAAGCATTTTGGTTATAATGCTGAAAAATGTAGCGGTTCTTGTACTTGTGAAGTATGCCTACAAACTTAAATTTAAATGGATTGCATATCTTATAATCGTGGCATTTATTGCCAAATCTATTCATACGTTTGTTGTAATGCCATTGACAATACGAACATATTTCTTAGCTTGGGCTTCGTTCGTTTTGTTGTATGTGGTAAAATATTCTAAACCAAACAGATTCTTGGCTTTACTATTGTTGGTGGTACTGTATGTGATGCCTTTCGGCTCAGACTATTATTTTAGAGTCTCTATTTCTTACATTTATGCAGCGGCAATAGCTCCGTTTGTGTTTTATTCTTTAATCCTTGTGAAAAGAAATAATGTTGCTTGTCGGCTCACTTTTTATTTGTACACCGCTTCGTTGTGCGTGGCAATAGTGTATAATTGCTTTTCCTCGAACAATAATGCTTTTACCGAGTATACATCGAGAAGTGAAAGACGGTTTGAGGTCTCAAACTGCCCAATGCTGAAATACGCATGTACCGACTCGACGAAAGCCGCAGATTTCTCATACTACATTAAGGAAGTAAAGCCGTTGCTTAGTCAGAAAACAATATTGATTGGCAGCAAGTGGGACTTGATGCTTGCTATCTCAATGGAAAAGGTTTTGTATAACAATTCTCCAAAGAACTGGGGAACAAACAAGACTGTTTATAATTCTATAATTTCAACTTACGAGAAAACAAAAGAAAAGCCCGATGTCTTGTTGAGAAAGAGCGATATGCAGGACAAAGATTGCCCTGAAATTAAGTTTATGAAAGAAGTTGGTGGCTATTCAAAAAAATGGGAAAATGAAAAATACACGATGTTCTCGCCCGTAAATTGATAGGGTGATATTTGCGCGATGTTAAAAACTTTTACTCCACAATACAAAGAAGAGAGCATTTTTATTGAATGTTCTCTTCTTATTTTTTTGTATATTTGCGCCCGAATATTGATTTAAACCTAAAAAATGACTTTGAAAAGTAGTCTTTTGTTTTTTCTTGTTCTTGTGGGCTCTGTCCATCTCTCGGCGCAAGACCCTGTGGTGATGAGGATTAACGGCAAGGATGTGCTTCGTTCGGAGTTCGAGTATTCGTTCAACAAAAACAACAACGGCGACATCCGCAGCCTTAAGGCTATTATGGATTATGTGCCGATGTTCGTCGACTACAAACTGAAGGTGGCTGCCGCTGAAGATGCCGGCTACGATACTCTGACCACGTTCCGCAACGAATTCAGCATGTACCGAAACCAGCAGATTCGTCCGCTCATTGCCGACCAAGGCTTTGCCGAGCAGAAAGCCATTGAGTATTACAACAATCTCTATGCCGAGACCGAACCCGATGGAATGGTCAAGGTGGCTCACATCCTTCTGAGGGTAGGAGTGAACGAGCCTGAATCCAAACGAATTGCAATCAAGAACAGGGCCGATTCCATCTATCAGGCATTGCTGTGCGGAGCCGATTTCGCACAGATGGCGCGACGCTATTCGCAAGATGCGGCAAGCGCGGCAAATGGCGGCGAACTTCCGTGGTTTGGCAAGTATCGCACGCTCAAAGAGTTCGAAGAAGTGGCTTTTGCCATGACCAACGGACAACTCTCGCGCGTGTTCGTGACGCCGCTCGGCTTTCACATCGTAAAGAAGATTGGCTTCAAGCATCTTGAGCCGTATTCGCAGTTGCGTTCGTCGCTCATAGCAAAGATGCTCGCCAGCGGACTTGCTGACCAAGGAGCCGATGCCCGCATAAACCAGATTGTTCAGGCATCGGGCTATACCCTTACTGCCGAGCAGGTTATGCAGCAACTCACCGACGAGCAGACGGCGCGCGACATCAACCTGAAATATCTTATTCAGGAGTATCGCGAAGGACTCTTGCTATTCGAGGCATCGCAGCGCGAGGTGTGGGACAAGGCCGCCGACGACGAGGGTGCGCTCGATCATTTCTACCGTCTGCACGAGAGCGAGTATCTGTGGGTTTCGCCGCGATTCAAGGGCTTGGTTATACATTGCGCCGACAAGGATGTTGCAAAGCGCGTCAGGGAGGCTCTGAAGAAGCAGCCCGAAGACCTGTGGGAGAACATTATCGAGACGCAGATAAACACACCTTCCGAAAAGTTGTGCAGGGTGGAGAAGGGCATCTTCAGACAAGGCGACCATCAGTCGGTAGACAATGCCATCTTCAAGCAGAAAAATGCCGAACTGAAGAAGTACGAAACCTATCCCGAGGTGGTTGTGGTTGGACGCAAGATTGCTCAGCCCGAAAGCTATCGCGATGTAAAGACTCAACTGGTAAAAGACTATCAGAAAGTGCTCGAAGAGGGCTGGATTGATGCTCTTAGAAAAAAATATCCGGTTGAAATAAAACAAGAAGCTTTAAAAACCGTTAATAATCATTGAAATAATTTTTTTTGTATTATCTTCGCACCGAAGATTTATTTATAGTAATAAAAAATGCGTAAAATATTTGACTTGAAATATTTGCTCTGCGTGGCATTGGCTTTTGCCGGCGTAACAGCAAATGCTCAAAAAAATGTAATTGATGAGGTCGTTTGGGTTGTTGGTGATGAGGCTATTCTGAAATCTGACATCGAGGCAGAACGCCTCAGAGCCCAGTACGAAGGACAGAAGTGGGACGGCGACCCAGACTGCGTGATACCTGAACAGATGGCTATCCAGAAACTATACCTGCATCAGGCGGCTATCGATAGTATCGAGGTCACAGAAAGCGAGGTTCAGCAGAGAGTTGAACAGCAGATGAACTGGTACATCCAGCAGATTGGCTCGAAGGAGAAGATGGAGGAATATTTCAATAAACCTTCTACTCAGATTCGCGAGCAATTGCACGACAACATAAAGGACGGACTCACGGTGCAGAAGATGCAGCAGCAGCTTGTGGGCGACATCAAACTTACACCAGCCGAGGTGAGACGATATTTCGCAAACATTCCGCAAGACAGCATACCTTATGTTCCTACAAGCGTCGAGGTGCAGATTATCACTCTCCAGCCGCGCATTCCGCAGACTGAGATTGACCGCATAAAGGATGAGATGAGAAGTTATACCGACCGCGTGAACAAGGGCGAGACTTCATTCTCAACTCTTGCTTTGCTTTATTCAGAAGACCAGGCATCGGCACGTCGCGGCGGCGAACTCGGTTTCATGGGCCGAGGCGAGCTTGTTCCTGAATATGCCAACGTGGCGTTCAACCTTACCGACCCAAAGAAGGTTTCGAAGATTGTAGAGTCTGAATTCGGATTCCATATTATACAGCTTATCGAGAAACGAGGCGACAAAATCAACACTCGCCACATCTTGCGCAAACCGAGGGTGGCTTCTGCCGACCTTGAGGCTGGCATCGCACGCCTCGACAGCATTGCCGATGACATCCGCAGCGAAAAGTTCCCATTCGAGGAGGCTGCAGCGGCTCTTTCTGCTGATAAGGACACACGAAACAACCGTGGTTTGATGGCAAACCAGAAGGACGGCACTCCGAAGTTCGAGATGCAAGACCTTCCTGCCGAGATTGCAAAGGTTGTTGACAAAATGCAAGTGGGCGAGATTTCGAAGGCTTTCACAATGGTAAACAGCAAGGGAAAGGAAGTCTGTGCCATCGTCAAACTCCGTCAGCGTGTAAACGGCCACAAGGCTACTCTGAAGGACGATTTCCAACGCCTGAAGGACGTTGTTGTTGAGAAGAAGCGCGAGGAGAAACTCGAGCAGTGGATAAAGGACAAGTTGAAGAATACATACGTCAGAGTTAACGACGATTTCAAAAACTGTAACTTCAAGTATTCTGGTTGGATTAAATAATGAAATACAGAATAGACAGATATTTCTGCGGGCACAGAATGCTAATTTTTGGTATTCTGTGCTTGTTTGGTATTAGTCTTCTGGCTGGCACATCGACTTTCGTGCCCAAGAAGAAAAAAGCGGCGGCGCAGGGTGCAGACGACAAAAAGGTGTATCTGATTCATTCAGACGAACTGTTTTACAACAAGTTCCAGAATCCGGAGGCACAGATTCTGCGCGGAAACGTAGCGTTCCGCCACGGCACGATGTATATGTATTGCGACAGCGCGTGCTACTACGAGGCTTCAAACTCGTTCGAGGCGTTCGGCAACGTGCGCATGAAGCAGGGCGACACGCTCTCGCTTCGCGGAAAGCATCTCTATTACGACGGAGAGGAGCAGCTCGCACAACTTCGCGAGGACGTAAAGCTCCGCCACAAGACAACGACACTCACAACCGACAGCCTCGACTACGACCGCATATACAATCTCGGCTATTTCATGAACGGCGGAACGATGATTGACGGCGACAACGTGCTCACATCCGACTGGGGCGAGTACAACACGGGCACAAAGATGGCTACGTTTAACTATCATGTAAAACTCGTGAATCCAAAGTACACGCTTACGTCCGACACTCTGCGCTACAACACAACCAATGGCATTGCCAACATCGTCGGTCCGTCGGATATTTACAGCGACGACAATCACATTTATTCCGAACTTGGATTCTACGACACACGCAGCGACCGTGCCCGAATGTTCGGTCGCTCAAAGTTGAGCAACAACGACGGTAAGTCGCTCATCGGCGACAGCCTCTTCTACGACCGCAAGACAGGTGTGGGCAAGGCATTCCGCAATATCGTCTACACAGATACGGTTAATAAGAACGGATTCACCGGAAACTACTGCTACTACAACGAAAAGACAGGCTATGCCGTGGCATACGACAGCGCGGTGGCGATAGATTTCTCGCAAGGACCAGATACGCTCTACATGCACGCCGATACGTTCAGACTTCAGACTTTCAACATCGAGACCGATTCGGCTTACCGTAAGATGCACGCCTATCACAAGGTCCGCGCCTTCAGAAAAGATGTTCAGGCGGTATGCGATTCGCTGGTCTTCAATTCGAAAGACAGCTGCATGACGATGTACAACAACCCTATTGTGTGGAACAACAATCAGCAGCTCGTTGGCGAGGAAATATCGGTGTATATGCGCGACAGCACCATCGACTGGGCTCACGTTCAGCGTCAGGCAATGAGCGTAGAGAAGATGGACAGCACGCACTACAATCAGGTTTCGGGCAAGGAGATGAAGGCTTTCTTCACCGACGGAAAGATGCATCAGGCTGATGTGCTTAACAATGTGCGCTCAATCTACTATCCGCTCGACGACGATAGTCTGATAATCGGTCTTAACTATGCCGAAACGAGCAAGTTGAGCCTCTTTATCAAGGAAAACAAACTGCAAAAGATTATAATGAGTCCGCAGTCGAACGGCGTTCTGTATCCGCTCGATCAGGCTCCCGAGAACAAACGCTATCTCGACGGGTTTGCGTGGTTCGATTATATTCGCCCTACCGACAAGGACGACATTTTTAACTGGCGCGGAAAGAAGAAAGAGCAGGAACTCGTTATTCAGAACCGACGCTCTGCACCGCTACAGAAACTGAAGAAAAAAAACAAAACTAAGGAGGAATAGAGATTATGGGATTTTTTATGTTCAATACACGAAAGCCACGCGGCTTTCAGCACAACTACATCTATGTAGACGAGCGTAAGGAGAAACTGAAGCAGATTGAGGAGAACGCCAAGCGCGACCTCGGAATGCTGCCTCCAAAGGAGTTCAAGCCAGAGGATTTGCGCGGCAAGTTCTCGGAGCATACCAAGCATTTGAAAAAGTACAAGAAACGTCACCTGAGTTTCCAGACACTTCTTGTGCTGCTTGCCATTGCTGTATTCATTCTTCATTATTTGATGACCGGAAAATTTTCGTTTTAACTACACATCATGGCCGATATAATTAAGTTGCTTCCCGATTCGGTTGCTAACCAGATTGCTGCGGGAGAGGTTGTTCAGCGTCCGTCATCGGTTGTAAAAGAACTTGTCGAGAATGCGCTCGATGCCGGAGCAACCCAGATAGATGTTTTGATTATGGATGCCGGACGCACCAGCATCCAGATTATTGATGATGGAAAGGGCATGTCTGAAACCGATGCGCGAATGTCGTTCGAGCGTCATGCCACTTCGAAGATCCGCAAGGCCGAGGATTTGTTCAACCTTCACACCATGGGATTCCGTGGCGAGGCGTTGGCGTCAATAGCCGCTGTGTCGCAAGTCGAGCTGAAGACACGTCGCGCCGACGACGAACTTGGCACTCAGATAGTTATATCGGGCGGAATGCTCGAGCATCAGGAGCCTACAAACTGCGCCGAGGGCAGTAATTTCTGCGTAAGGAATCTTTTCTTTAATATTCCGGCTCGTCGCAAGTTCCTGAAAAGCAATCAGGTAGAGATGAACAACATCCTTCAGGAGTTTGAACGCATCGTCCTCGTCCATCCCGAAGTTGGATTCTCGCTCTACAGCAACGAGAGTGAGATGTACCGTCTGCCTGTCTCAACTTTCCGCCAGCGCATCACGGCTCTGTTCGGAAAGAAGATAAACCAGCAGCTGCTGCCGGTCGAAGTTGAGACATCGCTCGTAAAGATTAAAGGCTACGTCGGACTTCCCGAGGCTGCCAAGAAGAAGGGTGCGCATCAGTTCTTCTTCGTTAACGGCAGATACATGCGCCATCCGTATTTCCACAAGGCTGTTACCGAGGCTTACGAGCGTCTTGTTCCGCAAGGCGAGCAAGTGCCTTATTTCCTCGAATTCGAGGTTGAGCCGGAAAATATCGATGTGAACATTCATCCAACGAAGACCGAGATAAAGTTTGAAAACGAACAGGCAATCTGGCAGATTATAGCCGCTGCTGTAAAGGAGAGTCTGGGCAAGTTCAACGCTGCGCCGAGCATCGATTTTGACCAGGAGGGCAATGTCGATATCGTTCCGCTGATGGGCGGTGATGCCATAAGCGTTCCGACAGTTGATTTCGACCCTAATTACAATCCGTTCGATGCCATGTCTAAGCCGGCATCTGCGCCATCGTTCGGCAGTTCGCCGTCAAACCGTAAGTCTGTTCCCGACTGGGAACCACTCTACAATGGCTTCGAGAAGGGCGAGACGGTAGATTTGAATTTCGATGAGCCTCAGATGGATGCACAGCTTTTCTCGCAAGAGGAGCAAACCTTCCGCTCGGCAATGAACGAGGAGGATGAGCCTGATGCTGTCGCTTCGGTGCCAAATGAGACGAAGAGCGAGGCCGCTTCGGCTGATTATCTTCAGATTCAGGGGCAGTACATCATCACTCCAACGAGTGGCGGAATAATGATTATAGACCAGCACAGAGCCAGTGCCCGAATCATTTTCGACCATCTTATGAGCCAGTTCGAGACCCACAAAAGTGCCACACAGAAACTCATCTTCCCCGAGATGCTTCGTGTTTCGGCATCCGAGGCTGTGGTGCTCGAAAGCATCATCGAAGATATCGAGATTCTAGGCTTCGAGATAAACAATCTTGGCGGAGGCAGTTTCTCCATCGCCGGAATTCCAGCCGATATGGAAGGTCTCGATGCCGCCGGAATGATTCAGGAACTAATCCATACGGCTCTCGAAAAGAGCAAGGATGTGAAAGAGGAGGTTCGCGAGCAACTGGCAGTCAAGTTGGCAAATCGTGCGGCAATTCCAGTTGGTCAGTTCCTCACTCCGTACGAGATGCACGAACTCGTTTCAACCCTTTTTGTCTCAACAATGCCAAACCTCACGCCCGACGGCAAGCGCGTTTTGGTAATAAAGAAATGTAGCGAGATTGAGAAGATGTTTTAACCCAAATCGGTCATTAGAAATTTTGCCTTACATAATGTTCAGATAAATATTCGGAGTCTATAAAAATATAAGCAAAAAGTGCTAATGACTGACTCTGAATAATTAAACCAACTTACATTTTGCTACTTATTTTTTCTAATGACCGTTTTGGGTTTAAATATATTATTCTATGTCTGAATTTAGTCAAAAAATAAACGGGTTGTTTGGAGAACGTGTTACATTTAAGCAGGCACTTGCTGTATTGCTGGTGCTGTTGATTGTAGTAGTCCTTTTCTCACAGATATATATCGGATTGCCTTATTTTGATAATCATGGACATGGAAACGATTGCTTTTTTTATGAGGCAGGAACAAAGTATATATACGACTATCCGCGAAGCGTATTTGTTTGTTTCGGATGTTGGCTTAGTTTTATAACTTCAAACTTTTTTACAGACGGAAGTCTTTTACAATTGCGTGTGCTGCAGTTCTTTATGGATTGTGGCATATATGCAATAGTATTCTTTCTTCTTAGAAAGACATTTGGAAGTATTGCTGTTTTGGTAGGATTACTTTTTGCTGCATTGACACAGAGTCCCGCCTTCTCGGAATTCTCTTATAATGGATATTCTGTTTTTTTTATATCATTGTCAATGTTGCTGTTGTATAATGGTCTAAAAAGTAGGAATAACAGATATGTGTTTTTGTCTTCTTTCTTGCTCGCAATAAATG
>Ga0256407_10001915_pt1 | contig 41633 bp, 22 predicted proteins | sample RumenRJG_04DNA_FD_193489 | JGI IMG/M metagenome (GOLD analysis project Ga0256407, IMG submission 193489) | Bovine rumen microbial communities from Lethbridge, Alberta, Canada - RJG_04 | ecosystem: Host-associated > Mammals > Digestive system > Stomach > Rumen | place: Canada: Alberta... | reverse complement strand
ACATCATCACGCAGCCCACCGACTACACGGGCAAGACCAACACCAGCCAATACATCGAAGGCGGTGAGCGCTATGCCACATTCAAGGTGAAGGCCGGCGGCGAAGGCCTGACATACCAATGGTACGAGCAGTACGGCTCAAATGCGCCCAATGAGCTTTTCGACTTCCAGACAACAGAGGGGGCAGAGACACCGACTCTGAAAGTGTATGTCTATCACGACGACTGCGAGAAGCTGAACTATCACAAATATTATTGTGTCGTGAGCAACGCTAAGGGCAGTGTCACCACCAATACCGTCTATGCCAATGCGCAGCATGTATTCGGTCACTACGTGGAAAAGGACAGCGAGACGCACGAGAACCGTTGCTACGGCTGTGGCTATGCCGTGAAGGACGTCTCCAAGCACCGCTTCACGGAATGGACGCTCGTCCGCCCGGCCACCTCGACCGACACCGGCCTGCGCGAGCAGCAGTGCATGGACTGCTCGTACAAGAACACCGAGGTCATCCCGAAGGTGGAGCCCAACCACGTCCACTCGTTCGACATCGCGAAGTACAGCGTCACGCAGCACTGGTTCGTCTGCAAGTGCGGCATCGCCGGCCCCGACGAGCGTGCCGACCACGTCTTCGACCAGACCGAGGTCGTCACCCCGGCCACGGAGACGAAGAAGGGCGAGAACAAGCTCATCTGCTCCGCCTGTGGCTACTACAAGACCGTGAAGTCCGACAAGCTGCCGCACGAGCACGACTGGTACGCATGGGACGAAATAAAGGAATTGGGAGCCAATGGCTGGTATATAAAAGACGCGAAGAAGGGCGGATGGGGTCCTGCGTCGCACACAGTCAGTTGTAAGGTCTGCGGCGAGAGGAAGACCGAGAACCATGTATGGCCGATGTGGGAATGCACGAGGGCTGCCAAGATTCAGGGCACCGATACCATCGCCGGAAAGATTGTGCGCTATTGCGATGAGTGCGGCTACAAGCAAACCAAGCTCTTCCCCTACGGCACCTGGCCTATCATGATAGAAGGCGGCACAGCCAGCGAGGACTACGCTGCAGCAGGCACACAAATCATCATCAAGTTCGACCCGAAAGCAGCCAGGGCGATGGACACGTATCACAACGGCAAGCCTGTCAAGTTCAAACAATGGTATGACTGTACAGGTTGGTGGGGCGATACAAACGTACCCTGGGGCAATGACGACATCGATTTGCCTCGCATAGCATTCCAGCGCCCAACAAGTAGCACAACGCAATTCAGAATGCCCGACGGCCCTGCCATCATCTTTGCCGACACCGAAGAGTGCACGCACACGGGCAACACGAAGCAGACCGCTCGCGTGGAGCCCACCTGCACCAGCAGCGGACACGAGCCGCATACGCTCTGCGCTGATTGCGAAACCGTACTGGTGGAAGGCGAACGCATCGCCGCCCTCGGCCACGACCTGCCCAGCACGCCCATCGCAGGCACCGAAGTCGTGGAGTACTGCACGATATATTATGGAAGTGGATTCTATAATTATCCCAACGAAGCAAAACATGGTTACACGGGAGAATTCATTTGTAATCGCTGCGGCGAGACCGTCAAGAGTGAGAAGACGCCCCTCCGCCATGGCTTGCACGACAAGAACAAGATATATACGGCTAATCCTGGAAAAGTATGGCCTAATTACCAGAAATGGGTAGATGCTACGAATCCCCCCACCTGCACCCGAGCCGGCTACGACGACGACCTCTATTGCAAGTATTGCAACAAGCTTGTCCAGAAGGGCGAGCGCGAAGAAGCCTATGGGCATGAATGGGGCGACTGGGAAGTGGTGCGTGAGGCCACGACGAGGGTGAAGGGCATGGAGCAGCGTGTCTGCGAGCGTGACGAGACACACATCGAGACCCGCCTCACCGACTACAGCGGCCCCGACTACAGGCTGAAGCCCGACAAGACCAGGCTCTACTTCGAGTGGACCTATGGCGACCCCGTCCCGTCGCAGACCGTCACCTTCAAGTCGGTAGGCAGAAACGAAATCCAGGCCCTCACCTATGCCATTGAGGAAAACGGCTTGATGGACGTGAGCTTCGACGGCTTGACGCTTACCGCTACGCCGAAGGATATCGTGGAAGACTATGAATGCCACCTGACGTTTGACCTCAGAGCGACCGACGCAAATGGTGAGACCATCTACCTCCCCGCACCCGAAATGACGCTGACCTGTAAAGTCAAGAAGACGCCCGCGAAGTACACGCTGACTGTGATTGACGGCGTAGCCACGACCGGCACCATTGTCAGAAACACCTACGTGCCCGACGCGAACACGAGCAGCAAGCTGCAAGTGCGTGGCGGCGTGACCATCCGGCTGGAGCCCGAAGACGAGTGGCGGAAGGACTTCCTGCGCTGGGAGGTGGTCGAAGATGCCAGCAACCTGTTGCGCGACTACTACGATGTTGAGCAAGCTGGCGGATGGGGCTCGTCGTCCAGTCCGACATACGGTAACCGCACGACATACATGTCGGCCAACAACGTCACCGTGCGCGCCATCTACAAGAAGAACACGGCCGAGATGTCGTTCAGCAAGACGGCGGTGACGGCCTCCTCGAACACTCCGTTCGTGCAGCCCACCCTGCGCAAGAGCCACAGCAGCATGAAGGTCACCTACAGCAGCTCCGACGAGTCGGTGGCCACGGTCGATGCCAAGACAGGCGCCGTGACGTTCCGCTGGTTCGGCACCACGACGATTACCGCCACGTCGGCCGAGACCGCCCACTACACCTCGGCCACGGCCAGCTACACGCTGACGCTGCCCATTACGCTCAACTGGGTGGAGGTGAACGGCGTCTACTTCGCGCTCAGCTCCAGCAACAAAACCGCCCAAGTCATGCCACGGCCGGTCGGCAAGTATGCAGGCACGATCATGATTCCAGCCACCGTCAGCTATGGCCGCACCAAGTACAACGTGTCGGCCTTCCTGACACAGGCCTGCGCCGATTGCACCGGCCTGCGCAAGGTCATCCTGCGCAGTGCCTCGGTGACCGGTTCGCAAGATGCCTTCGCCGGTTGCCCCGACGACATGCGCCTCTATGTGCCCTACGGCACGAAGGCTCAGGTGGAGGGCAAGGCCTATAGCCAGGCCTTCGAGAAGGTCATCGAGATGGGCGACGCCAACGTCGACGACGCCGTCAGCGTCAGCGACGTCGGCGTGATGCGCGACCACATCCTCGGCACGCGTCCCGCCGGCTTCGACGAGACGGCCGCCGACGTCAACTTCGACGGCAGCGTCACCATCACCGACATAGGCCGCGTCATCGCCACGCTCCTGGGTCAGTAGGCCCCTCTCTCTGCCCGGAAAACTTTCGGCACGCCGTGACGGCATGACGTCACGGCGTGCTTTCATGACGTCACGTCGTGACGCCATGCCGTCACGACGTGACGAGAGATTCCTGGGGCGGCGAATGAAGCGCAAAGCCTGACCTTACTCCCCTCCTTATTGTCCTCTGTCGTGGCGGGCAGTGCGCAGCCGTTCCCCTCCCTTCAAGGGGAGGGGTTGGGGGTGGGGTCTGTTTTTCCTTTTACGCAGAAAATATCCTTTTACGCAGAAAGAGTCAGAGACCCCACCCCCAACCCCTCCCCTTGAAGGGAGGGGAGCGGCTGGCGCACTGTCCGCAACGACAGAGGACCGATTATAATAGAATATTCAAGTTTCGCTTGTACTAATTATCTGATAATGAGTGTCACTTCGTGACAGAAATCTAGCAAATCTTTTCAAATCTTCCAAAGCAGATTTGTTTGATTTGTTCAGATTTGAAGGATTTCTCGCCGTAGGCGACTAAAAATCAAGGCTTTCGCATGCTTGCGAAAGTTGAGTAGAATATTATTCAAGTTTCGCAAGCTCACTTTCTTTTGGAGTTTAGGAGTTTGGGAGTTTAGACGATAGTTTTGTTAGTGATAGCCATGAACCAGGACTAACGTCTAAACTCCAGCGGCTGAAAGCCGCGAAAACTCCTAAACTCCTAAACTCCTTTTACATGCGAAAGTTGAAGAATATTATTAAAATTAGTGGACCAAATAATGATGATTATTTAAATTCGTTTCCAATAAAAAACAAGTGATGCCTTGGCCCGGAGCGCGTTAAAAATCATTAAATGCGCGATTGTGCAAAGTCGATGCGCGATTGTGCAAAGTCGATGCGCGATTATGTAAAGCCTGTTTCGAGAAAAATGCTTAACTTTGCCCCCGAGAAATCATCTATTCATAATCAAATAACGATGCGTATGAAAAAAACTGTTTTGACGGCCCTCGTGGCCCTGGCCTTTACCACTCAGTTGAAGGCAGAAAGCATTCCCATCGACGAGGCGCACTTCCCCGACGCGGCGTTCCGCCAGTTTGTGCTGACCGAGATGAAGTATCACAAGAGCAACGGCTCGTGGGCCTTGGTCGGAGAGGACGGCATGCTGTCGGACTACGAGCGCAAGAGAGTAGTGACGATAGGCATACCTGATGGCTGCAAGAGCGCTGAAGGCATCAAGTACTTCGCCAAGAGCGAGACGGGCACGTGGGGAATGAAGGTATGGGTCGAGTCCGACGACCTGAAGACGCTCGACCTCTCGGGCATGGACGTGACGTCAGTCAAGGCGGACGGCCACAAGCTCGTCACGCTCAACCTCGCGGGCTGCACGAAGCTGACGGAGGTGGAGTGCCAGATGAACCGGCTCACCACGCTCAACGTCGAGGGCTGCACGAAGCTGGAGGAGCTGAAGTGCTATGAGAACCAGATTACAGCGCTCAACCTGGCCCAAATGCAGGAGCTGCGCTATCTCGACTGTCATGATAACCAGCTCACGGGGCTGAACATCAATTCTCCCGCCCTCCAGAAGATCGACTGCAGCCATAACCCCCTGCAGTGGCTGTTCCTGCCCAACATCGACTATAGCATCAACGGGTATTGGACGGATCTGGACTGCTCCGATACGCAGCTCTCCTCCCTCGACCTGCGCGACAATCGCTACAACAGTGTCGACTGCTCCAATTCGCCCATCCTGGGCATCGAGTGGTCATCGGCCGGCAATGGCTATGTCGTCAATCTGAATTGCAACAACACGAAGATCCTCCCCGAGGACATCCTCGCCATCCCGAACCCCGATAAAGTGAAAGACCTGAGTTGTGCTGGGTGCGGCCTGACGACACTCGACTTGTCGAAGCTGACGAACCTGAATTGGGTGGACTGTGGTGACAACCTACTGACCACGCTCGACGTGTCGCACAACACCGTGCTCAGAGGCTGCTTCGTAAACAATAACCAGCTGTTCGCGCTCGACGTGTCGGGCACGTCATGCCAATCTTTGAGCAACAGCTGGCAGCACATCGAGGGCCAGACTGTAGAGATGAACGGAAAGACCTACGTGCGGCTGAACAGCGAGGTCGATGTCAATAAGATTTCCGGACTCAGTGTCAGGCATGAATCGACATTCCGGGCTACTGACATCAGCAACCCGACGATGCAGGGCGAATACCTCCTCGTCGATGAGACGGGCTCCGCCGATGTCAGTAAGGTGGAATATAAATACGACGCCGGCAACGAGTTGACGATGAACGTCCAGATCACTACCGGCGACTATGGCGTGGCCATCAACGAATATAACTTCCCCGACCAGAGTTTCCGCAACTACCTGCTCGGCCAGGACTACGGCCAGGACGCCCTGCTGACGCAGGACGAGATAGCCGCCATCACCGTGCTCTACCCGCAGAGCCGGAACATCGCCACGTTGGAGGGCATACAGTACCTGACAAACCTGACCACCCTGGACGTCAGCAGCAACAACCTGACCGACGCCGGCTTCAGCGACCTGATGGCCTATCTGCCCAACCTGACCGAGCTACAGTTCAACGACAACGGGAGCATCACCCGCTTCGACGCCGGCATGAACACGAAGCTGCGCAAACTGTCCTGCTATGGCTGCGCCCTCACCTCGCTCGACGTGCGCGGATGCACTGAGCTGCAGGAACTCGGCTGCGACGATAATCAGCTGACGTTCCTGAACCTGAGCGAGAACACGAAGCTGCGCCGGCTGCAGTGCAACGACAACCAGCTCACAGAGATCTACGGCCTCAGCGACCTCACCGAGCTGCGCAACCTCGACTGCTCCCAGAACCAGATGGCGACGCTCGACGTCAGCACCTTCCCCATGCTGGCCTATCTGGCCTGCGGCGACAACAGCCTGACGACGCTCGACCTCAGGCAGAACGGCAACCTGCGGTATCTCTACGTGGAGAAGAACCAGCTCTCGACCCTCCTGCTGCCCGAGAACGCGCCGCTGAAGTGGCTCCGCATCTTCGGCAACCAACTGAAGAACGACGCCATGCGCGACATCGTAGAAAAGCTGCCGACGCTGGCCACCACTTATAACGTGCGCGCCTACTACGAGGGGCTCAGCACCGAGGGCAATGAGCTGTCGCCCGCCGTGGTCAGCGCCATGAGGGCGAAGAACTGGAATCCGCAGTACACCACCACCGGCACGTCGTGGCAGGACTACGCCGGCGGCACCGTCACCTACGCCCTGAAGCTGTGCGGCACGTCGATCACCTCGGCCAACGCCGCCAACCTCTCGGCCATCAGCGGCGTCACGGGCACGGCCTCGTTCGACGAGCTGACGAACACGCTGACGCTCAGCGGCGCCACCATCAACCACTCCAATAGCGTCGGACTGGAAAGCAGCATCGACGGGCTGACCATCGTGGTCGAGGGCAACAACAGATTCAACATCACCGGCTTCGACGGCCTCATGCTGCGCAAGAAGACCACCGTCACCGGCACGGGCACGCTGGCAGCTATGTCCAACAAGAACGGCATCAACATCTACGCCGACACGCTCTTCGTCGAGGGCGGAGCCACGGTGAGCGGCGCCAGCACTGGCACGACCGGCTACGGCATCATGGGGCGCACAACCTCAAGGACGGGCCTGGACGGCAACCCCGTCACCACCTACCATGGCTCGCTCGCCGTCAGCGGAGACGAGACGAAGGTGCAGGCCCTTGGCGCCACGGCCAGCATCGGCCAGCTGAAGTCGCTGACCATGCCCACGGGCAGCACCATCAAGGTGACGGATAATTCAGGCGTGAATCCACGCCAGGTGAACGGCTACTTCTATGACCACAGCGTCTGCACACGTTCGGGCAGCTCTGCGTTAAACTACACCTACACGCCGGCTACAGGTATGGTCGTCATCACCACGCCCAAGGAGGGCCTGCCCATCAACGACACGAACTTCCCCGACGAGGCCTTCCGCAACTACCTGCTCGCCCAGAGCTACGGCACCGACGCCATCCTGACCGACGACGAGCTGGAGGGCATCAGCCGGCTAGAACTCAACAACCTCGACATCGCCGACCTCACCGGCATCACCCACTTCTTCGCCTTGGAGACGCTCTTGGCCTCGGGCAACCAGCTCGGCATACTCAACATCGAAGGTCTGACGATGCTGCGGGAAGTCGACATCATGGACAACCAGTTCAGCCTGTACTGCCTCACCACCCTGGTGGACGGCCTGCCCGAGGGCGACGGCACGAATCTCGCCATGGTCTATCATGAGGGCAGCGACAACGAGCATAATTTCGAGCCGACCGACCAGCTGATCACGGCGGCTTGGCAGAAGGGCTGGAAACTGGGCTATCAGAAGGCCGACGGCAGCTACGGCTGGTATGAACGGCCGGGCGTGCCCATTGACCAAGACCACTTCCCCGACGAAGTCTTCCGCACCTATGTGGCCACCAATTTTGATACTGACGCCGATGGCTTCCTGACATCGACCGAGGCGCAGGCCGTCACCCACATCGATATCCATAACAATCTCAACGACAGTCGCGTCGCTGACCTCACGGGCATAGAATACTTCACCGAGCTGACCTGGCTCAACTGCTCGTTTAACAATCTGGAACAGCTCCGACTGTCGAAGAACACGAATCTCGTGACGCTCTTATGCATGAACAACCAGCTCAAAGACCTCAGGACCGAGAACTGCTACCGTCTGCGTAACCTCTACTGCTATAACAACAAGCTCAATGACGCGGCCATGAAGGTGACCATCCACTATCTGCCGACCTGCGATGAGCCCGGCAACCTGTGCTTCTTCATGGAAGGCTCGCCCGACGAGGGCAACAACATCTCCATGAGTCGGCTGAACTATCTGTGGAACACCTTGAACTGGGAATGCCACTTCTCCACCGACGGCGCTGACTGGCTGCCGCTGCGGGCCGGCGACGTGAACCGCGACGGTCAGGTCACCTCGGCTGACGTCGCTCCTCTGGCTGACGTCCTCCTCGGCAAGAGCCCGGCTCCCGCCATCCGTGTGGACGACGTGAACGCGGACTACAAGTTCACCGTTGCCGACCTGACGAAGCTTGTCGAGATGCTGGTCAGCGGCAAATGATTATACACCAGTAAAAATGAATAAAGCGATTGACTATGAAGAGAATCCTGTCCTGCCTCATGGCACTTGTGGCTCTGGCATCGCCGGTGCGAGCCTATTTCCTGTACGAAATCAGCGGCCCCGTCGAAGGTGTCTGCTATGGCAGCACCTATACGCTCAACGGTGTGAGCTATATCGAGGATGCAGCTGTCGAGGCACTCTGCGTAGACAGTTGGGACACCAACGGCGACGGACGCCTGTCGAAGCTGGAGGCCTGCAACGTCAGCTCTCTGGGCGAGACGTTCAAGGGCAACACCGACATCCAGACCTTCCCGGAGCTGCAACTGTTCACGTCGCTTCGCACCATTGATGCCAATGCGTTCAACGGTTGCACCAGTCTGGAAAGCATCGTCCTCCCCAAGAGCGTGACAAAAATTGATGCTGCGGCATTCTTCACGTGTACCGCCCTGACCGACATTGTCATGCCGTCAGCACTGGAGACTATCGGAAACCGGGCCTTTGCCTCGTGTTCCAGCCTTGAGCACATCGACATTCCTTCGAAGGTCAAATCCTTCGGCACCTCGACCTTTGCCGGATGCCGGTCGTTGAAGTCGTTCACCTTCCCCGCCAGTGTCAAAAACGGAGGCATGGCGATGTTCGACGGTTGCGATGCGCTGGCCGCCATCATAGTCGACGAGGACAACACCATAATAAACTCGCGTGGTGGATGCAATGCCGTCATGTATGGAACGTCACTAATGGCAGGCTGCAAGAACACCCGCATCCCCGAGGGCACCACCGAAATCGGGCGTCAGGCCTTCAGCAACATCAAGACACTGACCAGCATTGACATCCCGGCTTCAATGACTTCGATCTCTCAAGGCGCATTCTACGGATGTTCTGGGCTCACCACGGTGATTTCGCACGTTGTCGAACCATTCACAATCGGTAGCATTGCCTTCTCTGGCGTCGCTCCCGACTGTCGACTCATCGTGCCTTACGGCACGCGTCAGAAGTACATCGACGCCGGCTGGACGCAAGCCATGTTCCCGGGCGGCATCGTCGAGATGGATGCCTCACTCGACATCAACGGCGACGGTCGGGTGACCATCGCCGACGTGACGACGCTCGTCAACCAGCTGCTGAACGGCAACTGACAGCCATAAGGCGGGCATGACAAAAGTAGCGATTCACGGTGCAAAAAGGGGCACTTCTCTGTTCGAGGAGTGCCCCTTTTGCGTGGCGGGCTAAGCCGCACCGAAAGACAATTCATCGCCTTTCGCGGGCGGAGGAGTGCTAAAAATGTTGGCAGGGGCGGGCCCGCTCAATAGAGGTAGATGCGGAAGTCCTTGATGCTGCCCGGAGCGCCCTGCTCGGCGCGCGGCAGATACTCGAGGGCGCTGATGGTGTGGACGGCGCCGAGGTCGATGACGAGCAGGTGAGGCGCCTGAGCGGAGCGCTCCGTCTGCCAGTAGGTCGACTCCTGCAGGTCGAAGACCTTGTCGCCGGTGTGGTTGCCGTTCTCCTCCTCCGAGTTGGCGTACTTGCAGGTCCAGGGCTCGCGGGAGAGGCGACGGCCGTCGGGGCCTTGCAGGTAGAGCTCGGCAATGGCGGCGCGGTCGGCGTCCTTCTGGGTGGAGAGCACCTCGATGGCGAGGAAGCGGCCCTTCTGCGGGGCGGCGAAGCGGAAGGTCTGCCAGCCGTTGCCGGGGACAGCGACGGCGGATCCGGCGGCTGAACCGCCGGACACACTGACGGGCGTCATGCTGTTGAGGTCGGGCTTGTCGCCGATGTTGTTGTGCTTGTTGCTCTTCTCCAGCTGCAGCTTGTTGAGCTCGGGCTTGTCCTGGCCCCAGACGACGGGCTCGCGGGGGCCGACGACGTCGAGGACGATGACTTCGTTGCGGCCCTTCTTCAGCCAGCAGCCGGGGACGTAGAGCGTCTGCTGCGGACCTATCGACCAGATGCGGCCCATGGCGTGGCCGTTAACGTAGACCTGGCCCTTGCCCCACGTCTCGAAGTTCAGGAACGTGTCGCCCACCTTCTTCAGGTTAAAATAGCCACGATAGTATCCGCGGCCGCCCATCATCTTGGCATCGTCTTTGAAGATTTCAATATATTCATTGTTTTCGGTGGCAGATGCGCGGTTAAGGGCAGTCAGAGCCGTTTCGTACTCATCGTTGACGAAAAATTTCTCCCAGTCGTTCAGCGAGTAAGTGACGTCGTGCTTGCCTGCCTTGGAGTTGATGGTGACATTGCCGATGATACCCTTGAAGTCCTTGATGGCCCGTCCAAAATTGATGCGGCCCATTGCCTCGACCACAATCACGAGAGCCGATCCTGCCTTTGCGGGAGGAATCGTAAGGCTCTTCTCGTTCTTCACACGGTCAATCTTGCCTATATACTTACCATCAACAAACACCTGGGCAAAGTCGTGGAAGTCGGCCGTGAGCACGCTCGAATGGGGCAGTTCGGGCAATGTCGTGTAATAGGCGGCATAACCCCAGCCTAAGTTGTGGGCCTCGAACGTAAGGTCGTCTTGGTTGCCGTCAGTATTCAGGCCGCCATTAGCATACATCAACGGTGCAAACTCCGTCAGCTCGAACTTCGGCACGGTGATGATGGGCATCGGAGCCTTGGGCACGGCGGGCATCTTCTTGCCGTCGTTGTACTTCTCCATCATCGTGCGCAGCTCGAAATACTTCGGCGTGGCCTGGCCATACTCGTTGATGGGCGCGTCGTAGTCGTAGGAGGTGACGTCGGGGGCGAAGCCGGGAGAGTTGGCGCCTGCCCAATGGCCGAAGCTGGTGCCTCCGTGGGTCATGTATAGCGAGAAGCTGATGCCTTTAGACAGCATCTCGTCCATGCCCTCCACCATGTCCTTCGCCGGGCGCGTCTCGTGGCGGGCGCCCCACTTGTCGAACCATCCGCTCCAGAACTCGGAGCACATCTTCGGGGCGTTGGGCCTGAGCTCGCCCAGGCGGCGGAACTGCTGGTCGATGTTGGCGCCCGTGCCGAAGTTCATCGTCCACGTCAGGTCGTCGAGGCCATTCTTCTCGAAGTTCGACGACCAGTCGCACTGGAACAGCTCCAGCTCCTTGCCATAGATGCTGCGCAGGCAGTCGCGAATCTCCGAGACGTAGGGCTTATCCTCGCCATACGAGCCGTACTCGTTCTCCACCTGCACCATAATGATGGGGCCGCCACGCTGAATGGTCAGGGGGGCCAGCTGCTCGCCCACCTTCTCCTCGAAGATTTTCACGCGCTCCATGAAGTAAGGGTCGCGCTCGCGCAGGCGGATGTCCTTCTTCTTCAGCAGCCACCAGGGCAGGCCGCCCATCTCCCACTCGGCACAGACATAGGGGCCGGGGCGCACGATGACGTACATGCCGTTCTTCTGGGCCAGACGGCAGAACTCGGCCACGTCGTTCTGGCCGGTGAAGTCGAACTGGCCTTCGCGCTGCTCGTGGATGTTCCAGAAGATGTAGATGCAGACGGCGTTCATGCCCAGGGCCTTGCACATGCGGATGCGGTGCTCCCAGTAGGGGCGCGGGATGCGGGGATAGTGCACCTCGGCCGCCTTCACGATGAAGGGCTGGCCGTTCAGCAGGAACGTCTTGTCGCCGACGGTGAACGAGTCGGCACTTGCTTTGATTGTCGGTGCGAGTGTCATCATGGCCGCGATGGCCAGATGCTTCATGATGGTAGTAGCTTTCATAAAGAATAATAGTAAGTTTGAGGGCAAAGGTACGAATAATTTTCGTAACCGCGCCTATCTGACCACATATTTTTTGCCGTCACGGATGTAAATGCCGTGCTTGGGCGACGTCAGCCGACGGCCGAAGAGGTCGTAGACGGCCTGGTCGGCAGCGGGGTTGAGGCTGACCGGAGCCGTGATGCTGCTCAGTCCGCTGATGTCCATGACGAAGGTGGTCACCGAGCGTGGCGACAGTTCCAGGGCGCTGAGATCCTGCGGGTTGGCATCGCGATGCAGGTCGTTGTTGCTGTCGGTCACGTATTTGCTGACGCGGCCTATGGTGCCGTCCTCCGTGGAGAGATCGATGCGTCTGACGGCGCGGCTCATGTTGACGAAGACGCAAACCAGCTGCTGTCCGTCGGGGGCGACGAAGGCCGACCCGAGCAGTCCGTTCATCTCGCTGGCGCCGTCGATGGCGATGCGTCTGTAGCCAGGTCTGACGAAGCGGCTGTACTGGCCGAGCACCCACAGGTTCTTGTCGGCCGTGAGGGTTCCGCCCTGCTTGATGTCGCCGTAGCTCTCATTGCCGGTGTCGCCCTTGGCGTTGATGCGGATGAGGTAGAAGCGGTTCTTCTGGCTGTACTTCTCCTGTGCCATGGCCGTCCAGTAGCTCCAGGCGGTGGCGCCGGCGATGGTGAGGTCGCAGTGGATCAGCTTGCCCATGTAGAGTGCGATGTCCATCTTGGATGCTGCCTCGTAGCTGGCAGGGAATCCTGCCGATGTGGCCGGTGCGGCGTCGAGCATCGACCACTCCGTCTGCATCACCTCCAGGCTGTACTTGCCGGCGGCGGCATAGACGGCCTCGCGCACGTTCTGGAGGTCGGCGTTGTTGCTGAAGGTCCAGTAGCTGTGGCCGGCCACGACCTTGGCCATGGAGGGCAGGTCGCCGACGTAGGTCGACGTGTTGTTGGGGTTGAAGAAGGCCTCAATCTGATTGGCGGCGCGCCCGCTGCCACCGTAGAGGAGGTCCCACGACGAGGCCTCGGGAATCAGTATCTTAGTCTTCAGCTGGCGTTTGCTGATCGACTTGTCGAGCTCTCGGGCCAGCCGCGAGATGTTGGCGTTCTCCCAGGGCGAGCCCTCCTGACCGTTCTTCCAGTCGAAGCGCGGCTCGTTGACGGGGTCGACGTAGGTGATGTTGTAGCCCTCGTCGGCAAAGTGCTGTGTGGTGGTGGCGAGGAATTCGGCGAAGTCATCGTAGCAGTCGTCCTTCAGGTTGCACGCGATGTTCTGGTTGTTGGCATTGGCCTTGCCGTTCTTGGTGAAGCTGACGGGGGCTGAGTTGGAGAACAGCAGGAAGTGGTCGACGCCATACTGGCGGGCCTGCTGCATGAACCACTGCTGTCCCTGCTGGCGGGTCCAGTCGTAGGAGCCGTCGTCACGTAGGAAGCAGTCGGCGCGGCGCGTCTCGTCGTCGATGTTGCTGGCCGAGCCCTGTGCTGCGCTGCCAGCTCCGAGGTTGACGCGCCAGCAAGACAGTCCGATGCCGAGGGGCTGTCCGTCGTCGTCGGTCTCTTGGCTGAAGAGCCATCGTGCGGCCTGCTGCTTCTGCGTGTCGTCGAAATATCGGCCCACGAAGTCGGCCGTCCAGCAGTCGCTGGCGCCGAAGTCCTGCATGGTCTGGCAGATGGCAGATGGGTGGACGACGACGCTGGCATTAGGCAGCGCCTCGCCGGCGCCGAGGGTGAAGTCGTCGAAGCAATAGGTGGCCTCGTCCCATCCGGAGCGCGGGTCGCTCCAGTTGCAGCTGAGGATGATGTAGATAGTTTTGAGCACCTGACCGTAGTGGGTCTCGCCCAAGTCGAAGGAGAGGCGCTCCCAGGTGGCGTCCTTCGTCAGCCGGCCCTGGAAGATTTGCCCGCTCTCCTCGTAGGTGTTGAATCCGATGCGCATCTCCTTGGGCTGCCGGTCGCGATAGGCCAGCATCGTCAGCACGCGGTGGTCGTCGTCGATGGTGACGGGTGTCTGCAGGTCCAGTATCAGGAAGTTCTTATACCAGTCGGCATCGGCCTTGTTGACAGCCCCCACGCAGTAGTTGCTGACGTTGATGCCCGCTTTCAGGGGATTCTCCATGACGCGTGGCTTGACGCTGAAGAGCGACCCCGTGTAGTCTTTGTTGATTTTCAGCTGGCCCGTGGTCTGGTCCTCGAAGTCGGCCAGGAGGGTCTGGGCGCTGGTGCCCACAGTGGAGAGCAGGGCCACGAAAAGCGTAAGAAGCTGCTTCTTGTACATATATTATAAAAAGAAAAGCACGGGCCGGCGGCGTGTGCCGCAAGTCCGTGCTGATGAGACATGATGATTAATTGTAGCCGGGGTTCTGCTTGATGGAGCCGTTCGACATGGTGATCTCCGAATTAGGGATGGGGAAGAGCAGATCGCGCGTCTCGTCGAAGAAGTAGCCCTTGTTCTGGGCTTCTTTCTCGTTGCCCAGCTCATAGACGTCGGTGCTCTCCTCGGTGTTGTACTTCACGAACGAGCCGTTGGGGCCCATGATGTTGCAGATGGCAGGCTTGCCGTTGTCGTCCTTCCAGCGACGGAGGTCGAACAGGCGGTTGCCCTCGAGGGCCAGCTCCAGTCGGCGCTCCAGCCGGATGGCGTCGCGCAGCTGCTTGCCCGTGCTGACGACGGGGTCGAGGTTGACGCGGTCGCGCACCTCGTTGAGGGCCTTCTGGGCCTCGCCGTCGTTGCCGAGTGCATTCTCCACCTCAGCCTTCATGAGCAGCACGTCGGCATAGCGTAGCACACGGTAGTTCAGGGGTATATGTGCTGCATCGTAGGGCGACGGCCGGCGGTCGACAGGAATGTAGAGCTTCATGTTGCAGCGGGCACTCTTGTGCTTCGACGGCGAGATGACGTAGGGGTTGTCCTCGCTCCACGTGGGATCGCCGGGCACGTCGGTCTGTCCGTCCTTCAGGATGGTGTACTTCAGTCGGATGTCGTCGCCGGCATCGACGAAGGCTTTCTCCAGGTTGCTGGTGGGCAGACCCCACGACCAGCCCGAGTCGTCGCGCGAGCCGGTGACCACCGAGAAGCGCTCACCCACGCCGTAGCGGGTGTCGTCGCTGGTCTGGAACTCGAAGAGGCCCTCCTTGCTGTTGTTGTAGTCCATGCTCCACACCTTGGCGAAGTCGTCGAGCAGCTCATACTCGCCGCTGTTGATGACGGCGTCGAGCTGAGCCTTGGCCTCGCTGTACTTCTCCTGATAGAGGTAGACCTTGCCGAGCAGGCCCTGTGCGGCACCCTGGGTGGCACGTCCCATGTCGGCATCAGCATATTGTGAGCGCTTGGGCAGCACCTTGATGGCGTCGACGAGGTCTTTCTCGATGAAGGCATAGCTGTCGGCCAGCGAGGCCCGCTGCAGCCCGTGCGACTCGCTGGGCATGAGCAGTCCCTCGACGATGGGCATGCCGCCGAAGTTGCGCACCAGGTCGAAGAACATGAATGCGCGCAGGAACTTGGCCTCGCCGATGAGGCGTGCCTGATAGGCAGCGTCGTTGAATGTCAGCTGCGGAATCTTCTGGATGGCGATGTTGCACTGCAGGATGCCCTTCCATCGATACTGGTAGAAGTTCTGCACGGCGTTGCCGCCCTCGATGGTGTTGCCCGTGTAGTGCGACAGTGGCAGGTAGTCGCCCGGCTCCTGGGTGGTGTTGCCCATCCACTCGTCGTCGGTGCACATGTCGACGAGTCCGTAGTGCTTATATATCTGCCACCAGTCGTCGCAAGCCAGATAGGCATAGCATCCGATGACCTGGCTGGCACACTCTTCTTCAGTGGCGAAGTAGTTCTCCATGTCCTGCTGACCCAGGATAGGCTCGTCGAGAAAGTCGGAGCAGCTGGTCAGCGTGAGTCCTGCGGCCAATGTGAGGCCTAATATGATTTTTTTCATTGCTCTCTTTGTCTTTAGTGGTTAGAAGTTGAGGTTCACGCCCAGCAGGAAGGTGCGGGGGTTGGGATAGCCGGTCCAGTCGATGCCGGCCTCAGTGACAGCACCCATGGCAGCCGTCTCGGGATCCATGCCCGAATAGCCGGTGATGGTGAAGAGGTTCTGGCACGACAGCGAGACGCGGGCCTGCACCTTGTCGCCCAGCACCTGCTTGGGCAGTGTGTAGCCCACCTGGAGGAGCTTCAGCCGGAAGTAGCTGCCGTTCTCGACGAAGAAGGTCGAGGGCTTGTTGTGGTTGCCGTTGGCATCGTTGACGGAGAGGCGGGGCACGTCGGTGTCGGTGTTGTCCGTGCGCCATGCCTTGTCGTAGGTGCCCTTGATGACGTTGACGCCGTCGGTGCCGAAGTATCTGTCGCGGTTGAGGTTGTAGATGTCGTTGCCGAAGGTGCCGTAGAACTGTGCCAGGAAGTCGAAGTTCTTGTAGGCCGCATTGAGGTTGAGGCCCATCATCAGGTCGGGGAACGGGTTGCCGATGTACGACTTGTCGCTCTCGTCGATCTTGCCGTCGTGGTTGATGTCGCGATAGCGGAAGTCGCCGGGCTGTGCGTTGGGCTGCATGGCCGTGCCGTGCTCGTTGGTGTAGGAGCGCACCTCGGTCTGGTTCTGGAAGATGCCGTCGACGGTGTATCCGTAGAACTGCGAGATGAGCTCTCCCTCCTCGTTGCGGATGATGTTGTCGCCGTTGTGTGAGCCGGTGTAGATGTAGTCGCCGTTGAGGGTGATGGCCTTGTTGCGGACGCTCGACAGGTTCAGTCCGATGCCGTAGCTGAAGTCAGCCAGCCGGTCCTGCCAGTTCAGCCCCAGTTCCCAACCGGTGGCGCGCATCTCGCCGACGTTCTCCCACATCTGTCCGTTCCACATGGGATAGCCGAGCAGCAGCAGGTTGTCCTTCTTCATGAGCATGTCGTGGCTGGTCTTGTGGAACCAGTCGGCGGTCAGCCGCAGGCGGCTCTGCAGGAAGGCGGCGTCGATACCGATGTTGTAGTCCTCGACGGTCTCCCACTTCAGCTCCTGGTTGCCGATGCCGCTGACCTGCGAGCCGACGGCGATGTCGTTGCCGAACACGTAGCGCATGGTGCCGATGGAGCTCAGGTAGGCCGAGTTGTCGATGTTCTGGTTGCCCACCTTACCCCATCCGAGACGGAGCTTCAGGTCGTCGACGACACTCTGGTTCTTCATGAAGTTCTCGCCCGAGATGCGCCATGCTGCCGAGACGGCGGGGAACGTGGCGTACTTGTTGCCCTTGGCAAACTTCGAGGAGCCGTCGACGCGCACCGATGCGGTCAGGTAGTACTTCTCGGCATAGTTGTACATCACACGGCCCAGATAGGAGATGAGCGAGGTGTAGGCGTTGTAGCCGTTGGCATAGTCGTCGGCCGTGCCGGCGCTGACGTAGCGCATGGTCTCGACGTTGGAGGGTATGTCATAGCGATAGCCCTGCAGGTAGTAGTCCTGGAAGCGCTCCATCGTGTAGCCGGCCATGAGGTTCAGGTTGTGCACCTTGTCGAAGGTGCGCATGTAGGTCAGCGTGTTGGTCCAGTTCCAGTCGACCCAGTTCTCCATGGTGCGCTTGGCCTGGTTGCGCTGCGCCTGCTCGAGGTTGTCGATATAGAACTGCGGCGTGAACTCGTCGTTCAGCTGGAAGCGGGCGTTCAGTCCGAACTGTGAGCGGAAGGTGAGGCCCTCGATGGGAGTGATGGAGACGAAGGGCGTAGCCAGCAGAGCATACTGGTCGGCGCCGGCATCCAGGCGGTTCATCGAAGCCACGGGGTTCCACTCCTGGTTGTTGTTCGAGCGGGCGTAGTGGTTATAGGGGTTGGCATCCCATTCGCTCTCGGGGCGCATGATGGGCGTTGTGGGGTCCATGCCCATGATGGCGCTCATCAGCGACGGGGTGTTGTCCCAGTTCTCGTAGCGCGGGGTCAGGTCGATGCCGGCCTTCACCACCTTGTTGAAGTTATACTCCATCGAGAAGCGGGCCGACAGCTTCTGCCAGTAGCCCGTCTTGTATTGTGAGTCCTGGCGATAGTATCCGATGTTCGACGAATAGATGAACTTGTCGTTACCGCCGGAGAAGCCGATGTTGTAGTTCTGCTGCAAGGCCATCGAGCGGATGCACTCGTCCCACCAGTCGGTCGAGTCGCTGCCCTTGAAGGGCGACACCTTTCCGTCATTGTCATAGCGTGCGTTGTAGACCTTCGTGTATTCGTCGGCATCGGCAATCTCGGGCTTGGCGAGCGTCTGGAAACCGACGGTGGCTGAGGCGGTGAACTTCGTGGCGCCCTGCGAGCCCTTCTTCGTGGTGACGAGGATGACGCCGTTAGAACCGCGCGTACCGTAGATGGCAGCTGCCGAGGCATCCTTCAGCACCTGCATCGACTCAATGTCGTTCTGGTTGAGGAAGTTGATGTTTGTGCCGACGGGCATGCCGTCGACGACGTAGAGCGGGTCAGAGCCGTTGATGGTCGACACACCGCGGATGATGACGCGGGGCGACGCACCGGGGCTGCCGGCTCCCGTCACCTGCACACCGTTCACCTGGCCCTGCAGGGCATTCATCACGTTGCCCGTGGAGAGCTTCTCCAGCTTGTCGCCCTTGATGGCTGAGATAGAGCTGGTCAGGTCGCCCTTCTTGGCCACGCCGTAGCCGATGACCACCACCTCGTCGAGGTCGTTGGCCTCGTCCTGCATCGTCACGTTGACGACGTTGCGTCCGCCGATGGCTTCCTCCACCGTCTTGTAGCCGATGGCCGAGAAGACGAGCGTGGCATTGCGGTCGGCCTGGATGGTGTAGTTGCCGTTGAAGTCGGTCACTGTGCCTGAGGCCGTTCCCTTCACCTTGACCGTCACGCCGATGGCGGGCTCCTGGTCGAAGGCCGAAATCACTTGTCCCTTCACCACGGCGTTCTGTGCCTGCGAGGCCAGTGCGACGATGGCGACAAGGAGTGTCAATATATATCTTTTCATTGTCTTAATGTCAATTTAGGGGTTGTTCTTTGTCCATGGTTTCTCTCACTTCACGGGATAGAGGCGCGAGCGCAGCAGGTGATAGTCGAACTCGAAGCGATACTTGCCCGTGGCGGGCACCGTCATCTTCTTCATGTTGTCGCCGCCGTTGAGCACGTTCTTCTCGTTGTTGTCGCTGCCGTCGAAACGCCAGAAAGGCTCGGGCCACCAGCCCCACCAGTGGGTCTGCGAGATGGTGAACTCAATCTGCTTGCCTTCCTCGTATTCGCCCTCGCGGTAGAGCAGGTAGGGGTTCTGGGCGTCCTGCTGCAGGATGTAGGCTCCGGCATTCTGGTTGGTGGTCCAGTTGCCGGCCCCGTCGGGCAGGTTGCTGCCGGCCAGGCAGATCTGTGCAGGCTGGTCGCCGCTGCCGTCGCCGAAGTCCATCGTGGTGGTGCCGTTGAGGGTCAGGGGATAGGTGTATTCCTTGCCGCTGAGTGTCACCGTGACGGGCGTGGGCACATAGGTCTTGGCGCTGTAGGTGCCGTTCTTGGTGTTGAACTTGATCTCATAGTAAGCCACCTCGCTGAGCACCAGTCCCTGCGACACGGAGGGGTCGTTGGCGAAGACGCTCGTGTTCTCGGCGTCAGGGCCGAAGCAGATGGGCTCAAAGTCGGTCATCTGCGGGATGAAGCGCACGCGTGTGCCTGCCTTCTGGTTATAGTAGCGGGCCGTGTACTCATACTCGCCCGTGTGGTCGATCAGCATGGGCACGCCGTAGACGTCGCTCGACAGCTCGGCAGCCGTCTCCACGTCGGCCAGGTACATCTTCTCGAAGTCGGGCATCTCGCTGACCGTGATGGCCGTCTCGGCCTTCACCTCGTTGTCAAGCTGGTCGACGGCCGTGATGGTCATCTTGTAGGTGGCCTCGATGCCGGCGGGCAGGATGTACTCCTTAGACACCTCGAACGACTTCACCTTGCCAGTCTCCACCACGTCGTTGATGCCCAGCTCGTCGCTCTTGAAGGTGACGCTCTTCAGGGCCTTGTTGTCCGTGGCGGTGCAGTTCAGCTTCAGTTTGGGGCGTGCTCCGACGAGCACGGTGATCTCAGGCGAGGGAGCCACGCTGAACGCGGGGTTGGTGTAGTCGCCGTCGCCCGTGACGGTCAGCTGGGTCTTCGTCTGGTTGCCCAGCACGTCGGTCACGACAATCTCGACGGGGAACGAGCTGTCGTCGGTCCATTCCTTCTCGGCCCTGTAGTTGTAGGCCAGCTCATACTCCTTGAAGAGCGAGTCGGGATAGAGGAAGAGCAGGTCGATGGTCTTGTCGAGCAGCAGTCCCTCGCTTTTCATTGTGATTGACTTGATGCCGTCGGCATCCTTCACTGCCCCCTTGATGGTGAACTGGCTGCCAGGCTCGGCCTGGATGTGGTCAGTAGCCAGCGTGATGGTCGGTGCAGCACCGTCCACGACGTCAAATTCTTCATCATCGTCGCCGCAGGCCGTCAGTCCCAGCGTGAGTGCAGGAATGAAGGCAGCTGCCATCCAGCGGCGCTTGAAGCAATTCATGGTTAAGTTCATAAAATGCGTTGTTTTTAATTAGTGGTTAAATAAATAATTGTATGTAGCTTTTCTGTAATTTAGGTACTTCGCAATCAGGCTGCAAAAGTACGAAATATAATTGATACGGCCAAGTTTTTTCTTTTAAATTATATTCATTCGTAGATCGACGAGGCCCCTGTGTGCTGCTCCGTGCCCTCGCTCAGCACCAGGCTGCGCACGTCGGCAGCCGTCATCTGTCTGCGTGGAGCGAAGTCGTCGGTCAGCATGTAGCGCTTCAGGCTGTAGAGCAGCTGCCGGGCCTCGGGCAGGTCGCAGCCGATGAGGTCGATGGCCGACATGAGCAGGCGGCCCTTGCCCACCCGGGCCTCGACGACTTGAGCCAGCCGGCGGTTGCGCACGAAGTTGTCGACGCTCTCGACGATGGGCTCTGGCGCCGACGTGAGCGAGTCGAGCACTATGACGCGCGAGCGCTTCACCAGCCGCCACCACTGCCAGTCGCTGTGCATGTCGGTGGGGAAATCGCTGAGGGCCGGGTGGTCGTTGTGGATGAGCAGGCCCATCGTGCCGGCCTGCTTGGGGAAGTGGACGGGGCTCCAGAACACGGGCAGGAACTTGCCCTCCAGTCCGTTGATGCGCTCCATCGGGGGCGACAGCAAGACGCGCTTGCCGCGCTTGAGGGCCTTGAGGGCCTCGTCGACATCCTGCGTGACGAGCAGTCGGCCCTCGTCAGCCGGGGCGTTCTCGCCGAAGGCCCAGATGCTCCATCGGTTGCGATAGCCCGTGCCCTCGATTTCTACGATGAAATCGAGCTTTTTTGCACCTTTAATGTGTAAAATCTGTGTATTGACGTGCATGACGTTCTCGTTGCGCCCAACGTCGATTTTTGCCGGTTTCATCGAGCCTTCACTCATTTTATGACCCATTTCATCGACAATCGTCCAGCGCAGCGTCTTGCCCACCAAAGGGGCGCCCGAGAAGTTGGCCACGTCGACGTCGGCCTCGAACGTCTCGCCCGACTGCCAGACGGCTTTGTCGAAGCGCGCCAGCGGCACCACCGGGGCGCAGAACTCGCGGAAGCGCGATGGCTCCGTCAGCCCCTTCGAGTCCCAGAAGGCGTCGAGCAGTCCGACGAGTGCGGTGCCCTGGCCGGGGAAGTCCTGCAGCCCGAGCAGCTGTATGCCGCTCTGCTGCGGCGTCTTCATGGCTCGCTCGATCTCCTCCTTGTAGAGCAGTGCTGCCAGCCGTCCCGAGGCCCGTGTGTAGTCGTCGGCCTTGGTGAGCAGTCCTTTCCGTTGCAGGTCGTCGCGGATGGCCATGAAGTTGAGTGGCAGCAGCGTGCCCGTGTATTTCTCCGTCTCGCGCAGGTTGGGGTAGACGGCATATTGTCCGATCTCATGGGCGATGAGCGGCACGCTCACGTCGCGGGCGGCTTTCCTGAAGTCGCTGCGGAACTCAGGCTCATGCTCGTCGAAGACGCCCTGGCCGCGCACCCATCCGTGGTCGGTCCACTGCGTGATGAACACCTGGTCCTGCGGCTCGGGGTGCTGGCCGTGGCCTTTCTCGAAGGTGAACGACGACGTCGTGTAGAGGTGGCGGCCGTCGCGCTGCCGCATGTGGGCCGTCAGACGGTTGAGGAAGTCGAAGTCGGGCTGCAGCTCGTTGCCGCAGCTGATGATGCAGAGCGACGGGTGGTTGCCGTAGTTGCTGACGATGCGCTCAAACTCGTCGTAGAGGAAGCGGCAGGTGGCCGTGTCCTTGCCCACGGTCAGCGACCATACGGGCAGCTCCACCTGCAGATACAGTCCCAGTCGGTCGGCCACGCGGAAGGCGGCCTCCGGCGGGCACCACGAGTGGAAGCGCAGGTGGTTGAGACCCCATTCGCGGGCCGTCTCCATGGTCTTCAGCCATCCGCGCTCGTCGGTGGCGGGGGCGCCTGTCAGTGGGAAGACGCAGCACTCCAGCGTGCCCCGCAGGAAGACGGGCGCGCCGTTGACCGTCAGCTGGTTGCCGTCGGCCGCGAATGTGCGCATGCCGAACTCCACCTCCCTGACGTCGCTGCCGATGTCGACGCGCAGGCGGTAGAGCTGCGGGTCGGACTCGCTCCACAGCCGTGCACCCGGCATGGCGTAGGTCAGCTGCGCCTCCGGCGTCAGCTGACAGCGCTTCGGGGCCCATCCGTCGACGCTGAGCGTGACGTCGCGCGCTGCTCCTGCATCCCCGCCGACGTCCACTCTGACCATGATCTCGCGCTTCGTGGGGTCAGGATAGACCTCCACCTTATTTATATATGCATCGGGCAGCGCGCGCAGGGTCATCGCTCCCAGCACGCCGTTCCACTTCGTCTGCGTGTCGTTGGTGTAGGCATGGGCCAGCTGGTCGACGGAGATGTCGTACTGCTGGCGGTTGTCGATCATCAGCGTCAGCGTGTGGCGACCCGCCGTCAGACCCTCGCTGAGGCGGTAGACGTGGGGTGCCACCAGACTCTCCTGCGAGAGTCCCGTGTCGGTGCCGTCGACGTAGAGGCGGCTCTTCCATAACACACGCTCCAGCCGCAGCTCCAGCGGGCGCCCCGCCATGTCGGCGCTGATGTCGACCGTCCGCCGATACCAAGCGGGGGCGATGTGCTCCACGCGGCGCGTCAGCCGCGACAGCTGCGGCTTCTGCAGCCTTGGCGTCAGCTGGTTGGGCGTGCCTTTGCCGTTCATGTCGAGCGTGCCGGGCAGTCTGACCTGGTCGTTGAATTGCGGGTTCACGCTGTCGAGCGACAGCTGCCACGTGCCGCTGAGGTCTATCGTCTGCTGTGCATCGGCATGAATCGCCATTCCGATGATGAGCAATGCGAAGAAGAGTCGTTTCGTATTCATTAGTAGTTATGGTTCGATTTCGGCTGCAAAGATACAAACAAAGTGCAGAAGCATTATGGACAAAAAAATATTTTTGCATGGACAAAATCGCTCAAAGCAATTTGCAAAACTATTTTCAAGGCTTGAAAATAGTATTTCACGACTTGAAAATATATTTCCAAGGCTTGAAAATAATATTTCGCGTCGTGGAAATAGTCCAAAGGGCGCTCGGTCAGCCGTTTTAAAGGGGTCGCGGTCTGAAATGTGAAAGATTCTGAACGCCGACTGCACTTTTTGGGAAAAAGTGTGCAAGATATAAAAACTTTTTCGTAACTTTGCGTCCAAGATTGAATCAACCTTGTAAGTCTATGAAAACAATACGTAATTTTGATGAGCTTGTTGCTCATTTGGCCGACCGTAAGGAGCGTCGGCGCGTGGCTGTGGTGTGTCCTAACGACGAGTCGACGCAGTATGCCGTATGCCGGGCCCTCGACGAGGGGTTTGTCGATGCCATCCTCGTGGGCTGCACTGACGAGGCCCGCGGCGTGTTCGCCAAGTACGGGGCCGACCGCGTGGAATATGTCGACGCGGCTGATGCCGACGACGCCGCCCGCAAGGCTGTCGCGCTGGTGCGCGAGGGGCGTGCCGACGTGCTGCAGAAGGGATTGCTCAACACCGACAACCTGCTGCATGCCGTGCTCAACAAGGAGACGGGCATCCTGCCCAAGGGCCGCGTGCTGACCCACCTGACCTGTGCGCAGATCGCGGGCCACGACCGCTTCCTCTTCTTCACCGACGCCGCCGTCATCCCGCATCCCACGGCCGAGCAGCGCGTCGAGCAGCTGAAGTATGTCGTCGAGACCTGCCATGCCATGGGCATCGAGGAACCCCGCGTCGGACTGATCAACTGCACGGAGAAGGTCAACGAGAAGTATTTCCCCCACACCGTAGAGTATCGCGAGCTCGTAGGGCGCGTCGCCCAGGGCGAGTTCGGCCGCTGCATCGTCGACGGACCGCTCGACCTGAAGACCTGTCTGTCGCCCGAGGCCCTGCACAAGAAGGGTATTGCGTCGCCCCTGGAGGGTCGCTCTGACGCCGTCATCTTCCCTGACATCCAGTCGGGCAACGTCTTCTACAAGACCATCACGCTGTTCTGCGGCGCCTCCTGTGCCGGCATCCTGCGCGGCCCGCTGTGTCCTGTGGTGCTGCCCTCACGTGGCGACTCGAAGCTCTCGAAGTTCTACTCGCTGGCGCTGGCGGCGATCTGATTGAAGATTGAAGATTGAAAATTGAAAATTGAAGATTGATTGAAGATTGAATATTGAAAATTAGCCGCCGCCCATATCTATTATCTATTATCTTTTATCTATTATCTAAAAAAAGCCTTAAGCTATAGCCTATGAGAATATTAGTCATTAACCCGGGATCCACGTCGACCAAGATGGCGGTCTACGAGGGCGACAAGCAACTGCTGCGCACCAATATCCCGCACTCGGCAGAGGACCTGGCCCGCTTCGAAGAGGTGGTCGATCAGATCGACTTCCGCACACAGCTCGTGCTCGACACGCTCCAGCAGAACAACATCCCGCTCGACTTCGCCGCCGTCATCGGACGCGGCGGACTGGCCAAGCCCGTGCAGGGCGGCGTCTACGAGATCAACCAGCAGATGATCGACGACGCCCGCAACTGTATCCACATGCACGCCTGCGACCTGGGCTGCATCATCTCCGACATCATCGCCAAGAAGATTCCCGGCTGCCGCTCGTTCATCGCCGACCCGGGCGTCGTCGACGAGCTCAACGACTATGCCCGCATCTCGGGCTCGCCACTGATGAACCGCATCTGCATCTGGCACGCACTCAACCAGAAGGCCATCGCCCGACGCTTTGCCGCCGAGCAGGGCCGCGAGTACGAGGAGCTGAACCTCATCATCTGCCACCTCGGCGGCGGCATCTCCGTCGCCGCCCACGACCACGGGCGCGCCGTCGATGCCAACAACGCCCTTGACGGCGAGGGACCCTTCTCGCCCGAGCGCGCCGGAAGCCTGCCCGCCAGCGACCTCATCCGCCTCTGCTTCAGCGGCAAGTACACTGAGGCCGAGCTCCTCAAGCGCATCGCCGGACAGGCCGGACTCAACGCCCACCTCGGCACCAACGACGCCCGCGAGGTGGAGCGCCGCATCCTCGAGGAGCGCGACCGCCACGCCGAGCTCATCTTCAACGCCATGATCTACCACACGGCCAAGGCCATCGCCTCGGAGGCCGCCGTGCTCTATGGCAAGATCGACGCCATCCTCATCACTGGCGGCATGGCCCGCTCGGAGTATATCATCAAGCGTCTGCGCAACCGTGTCGGCTTCCTCGCCCCCTTCTACGTCTATCCCGGCGAGGACGAGCTCGAGGCCCTGGCCCTCAACGCCTACGCCGTGCTCAGCGGCCGTCGCGAGGCCAAGCCATATAACTAACGTTCACTGGGGGTAGAGTGAACCACTTGTGTACTCCCCTGTGAACGCAATGTGAACGGAAGAACTCGCGGGTTTAGCCTGAAATGTTTTCCTTTGCAGCATCAAATCAATGCTGATGAGGAAAACATTTCTTTTGTATGTCCTGCTGTCGGCGGCGTTCATCGCCGTCAACGTGGCCACGCTCGGCAATCTGGAACCATGGATTGACGAGGTGATGCTGCTCGACACGGCCTACAATGCGGCGGTGCATGGGTCGTGGTCGACCACGGCCTGGTATCGGGTCGTCGGCGAGTATCCTTTCTCGACCTATCCGCCGCTCTATCAGATGCTGGCAGCGGCGTGGATATGGCTCTTTGGCGGCAGCATGGTGGCGGTCAGGAGTCTCAATCTGCTCATCGTGTTCATGCTTGGGCTTGGCTGTCTGCGGCTGATGAGGCGCCATGCCCTGCCGCTGACGCCCGGGGCCGTGGCCATGTTCACGGTGCTGCTGTGGGGCACCGGCGAGATGGCCTGGATGTATCGGTGCGGGCGGCCCGACATGCTCTGCGCCCTGCTGACGGTCGGCGCCGTGACGGCCATCGACCGCCACCTGACGGCCAGGTCAAGGCTCACCCCCTGGGCCGTCATGGTCATGTCGGCCCTGGTCGTGTGCTCGGGTGTGCAGGCTGCTGTCTATCTGATTGTACTTTGGCTTTTCCTTTTTGTCGTAATGCGGGGGCGGCGCCGGGAGATGCTCCGTCTGCTGGTCCCTCTGGCGGGCGGCTTGGCGGCGGGACTGCTCCTGACGATGCTGTTCATGCTGGCCCATGGCCGGCTCATCGCCTTCGTCAGCAGCCTCGTGCAGTATTCGGCCACGCTCTCGGCCCTCGCCCTCGCCGTGCTGCCCTGGGTCGGCGAAGCGTTCAATTTCGATGCGACGCCTTATCTGCAAAAGTTGCAGGAGCTGGGCGCGACGTCAGGGCTCGGCGACCGGCTCGCTTCGGTCGTTTCTTTTCACAGTTTCATCATCCTCGCGGCCGTGGCCCTCGTCGCCTATGTCGTCAGCTTGCGCAAGGCGCTGGGCGACAGCGGCTTCCTCGCCCTGCTGTTCGCTGTCGGCGTGCCCTTCGCCATGACGCTCGCCGGCCGCTTTCCCGACTATTACCGCTGGATGGCCTTTCTCCCGCTTTTGATGGCCCTGACGTCGATTGCGGTCCGCCGACGGTGGTGGGCCGCAGTGTTCGGCGTCCTGGCGGCGGTCCTTGCCATACAGGGCATCAGGTCGATGCAGCCCGCTCAGCAATGGAACTACGCCGGTATGCGCTCGTTCGTCGGGCGGCAGCACTTCCGGCAGACCGACGCCGTGGTCTGTCCTTTCTCCGTGTTCTACGAGATGAAGGCCCGGTGCGACACGTGCTATTTCGTGGGCATCTTCCCGCCGGAGTTTGTCGGCCATGTGGATTATGTCATCGAACCCGCGGACGACCCTCGCATCAGCGACTATGTCCGCCAGATTCGGGCCGACAGCACCGTCGTGCTCACCGCCATCGACCGCTGCGAGCATCCGTCGTTAACCCTCTATGCAGTTGATTATGATTAGACCTCTCATCCGTCTCCTGCGCCCCAGCCAGTGGCTGAAGAACGTCTTCGTCTTCATGCCCCTGTTCTTCGACCGCCACGCCGCCGACTGGCACTATGTGTGGCCCTGCCTGCTGGCCACACTGGCCTTCTGTCTGGCGGCCAGCGGCGTCTATTGCTTCAACGACATCCACGATGCCGAGGCCGACCGCCGTCATCCGCAGAAGCGGCTGCGCCCGGTGGCCAGCGGGGCTGTCAGCCGGCGGACGGCCTACGCCGTGACGGGCGTCGCCTGGATGCTGGCTCTCGCGCTGGCGGTCCTGGGCGGCTATGCCATGCCCGGGGCGCTCGCCGCCACGCTGCTTGGCTATATCCTCATGAACGTGGCCTACTGCGTCTGGCTGAAGCACATGGCCATCGTTGATGTCTTCGTGATAGCCATGGGCTTCGTGCTGCGCATCGTGGTCGGGGCACAGTCGACGGGCGTCATCCTATCCCACTGGATGGTGCTCACCACCTTCCTGCTGGCCCTTTTCCTCGCCCTGGCAAAGCGGCGCGACGACGTGGTCATCTACGCCACGTCAGGCCAGAAGACCCGGCAGGACGTCGACCGCTACGGCATCGACTTCCTCACCTCGGCCATCAGCATCCTGGGCGCCATCACCATCATGTGCTACATCCTCTACACCGTCTCCGCTGAGGTCGTCGGGCGCGTCGGCAGCCCCTATCTTTACACCACGTCGGTCTTCGTCCTGGCCGGCATTCTGCGTTATCTGCAGCTCACCCTCGTCTATCAGCGCAGCGGCAGCCCCACGCAGGTGTTGCTGCACGACCGCTTCATCCAGCTCTGCACCGCGGGCTGGCTCACAGCATTCACGATCATACTCTATGTGTAAACCTGTTATTGCAGCCTTCGACTTCGACGGCACGCTGACCACACGCGACACGCTCCCCGCGTTCATCCGCTTCACCCACGGGCGCCACCGCCTGCTCGCGGGCTTGCTGTGCCATGCCCACTGGCTGCTGCTGATGCGGCTGGGGCTCTGTCCTAACTGGAAGGCGAAGGAGAAACTTTTCAGCTATTATTATAAGGGAACGACCCACGCGCAGTTCCAGCAGTGGGGCCGCGACTTTGCCGACGTGGCCGCGACGATGCAGAACCCCCAAACGGCGGCGACACTGAGGCAGCACCAGGCTGCGGGCCACGCCGTCTGCGTCGTCACGGCCAGCATCGACGAGTGGGTGCGCCCCGTCTGCGAGCGGCTGGGCGTCAGCACCGTGCTGGCCACGCGCATCGAGGTGTCGCCCGACGGCACGCTGACCGGCCGTTTCCTGACGCGCAACTGCAATGGCGCCGAGAAAGTGGCGCGCCTGCTGGAGGCCTTTCCCCACCGGCAGACCTATCGGCTCTATGCCTACGGCGACAGTCGCGGCGACGACGAACTGATAGCCTCGGCCGACGTCGGCGTTCGCATTCTGAGGCCTAAAACATCGAAAATCAGTAGTGTGTACTCTTTGTGTACTGAAATATTTGGAAGTTTATCGAAAAAACGTTTATTTTGCAGTCAGAAATGAAGAAACTGACATCATACATCATCCTTGCGGCGCTGCTCTCCAGTCTGCACGCCAAGGCCCAGCAGGAGCTGTGCATCTGCTGCGGCGACAGCTGCGACGTCTTCGAGACGCGCCACGTCGGGGCTCTCAGCTTCGCCGCCGGCTATCTCACTATTGAACACATGCGGGCGTACGCCGTGCAGCGCATCGACAGCATCACCTTCGCCCGGCCGCGGCTGGTCGCGACAGAGCTGGGGTGGTGGGGCACGCCCGACGAGGGCCCGTCGCGCTATGAACTGCGCTACGACGACGCCATGCTGGGCATCACCTACCACGTCAGCTATTGTTTCACGGCCCATGAGGGCTGCTGCACTTCGGCCACATGCGACATTCAGTTCGCCAACATGGGGCAGAGGCAGACGTTTGTGCAGACTTATCTCGAGAGGCCCGCAACTGACGCCACCAACGACCCTTATATCTATGTCAAGGAGACACTCACCGGCCCGCGCAAGTTCGAGCTGTGGACGATGAGCGGCCCGATACTCCCTGTTGAGGCCATCACCTCTTATGACATCACGGCGGCGCACGATAACTGCACCGTCGATGTCCCCCTGGACGACCTGCTGGCCGGACGCTCCATGGCCGACGTGCGCCTCGTCATTGAGGGATGGCTCTACAACCCCCTGCTGAAAGCGGATAATCCCAATTATAAACCTAACGAATAAATATGTCTGTGCTTATGAAAAAGAATGTTTTTTGGCTCCTTGCAGCCATGTTCATCCCGGCATCGGCCGTCGTGGCTCAGGACGACTACGACGAGCCGCAGCAGATCGCGCTCTCGTTGCAGGAGCGCCAGATGGTTGACAACAACAACGACTTTGCCTTCCGGCTCTTCCGCCAGGTGCGCGGCCAGGTGAGCCGGGTTGTCTCGCCCCTCAGCATCACCTACGATTTAGGACTGCTCAACAACGGCGCCGCCGGACTGACGCGGCAGGAGATCTGCGACGTGCTGGGCTTCGGCGAGGCTGGGGCCGACGGCGTCAACCAGTTCTGCCGCAAGATGCTCACTGAGAGCCCGCAGCTCGACGAGCAGACGCGGGTGATGATCTCGAACGCCATCTTCCTCAACGAGCCCCGCTACCTGTTGCCTGCCTTCAAGGAGAAGGCCGAGACCTACTATGACGCCACCTGCGAGACGCGCAACTTCCACGACGGCGAGACCATGGACGTCATCAACCGCTGGGGCAACGACCACACCATGGGCATGATCCCCTACATCTTGGACGACGATTCGTTCGACCCCAATGCCGCCAGCTATCTGCTCAATGCCGTCTACTTCAAAGGCACGTGGACACTGAAGTTCGACAAGGCCGAGACACGCGACGAGTCGTTCGACGGAGGCGAGCCGGTGCCGATGATGCACCTGCACAACTATCTGCCATACAGGGAGAGCGACGACTGGCAGATGCTACAGTTGCCCTATGGCAATACGGCCTACAGCATGACCGTCCTGCTGCCGCGCGAGGGCAAGACGGTCGGCGATGTGCTGTCGGCACTCGATGCCCAGATGTGGGCTGCCAACCGCTGGCTGCCGATGGAGGAGGTCGACGTGAAGCTGCCGCGCTTCGAAACGACGACGGGCGTCAGTCTCGTAGAACCCATGTCGGCCCTCGGCATGCCCAGCGCCTTCAATCCCCTGACGGCCGACATCCCCGACTTCTGCAACATCCCGCAATACATCAGCAACATGTTCCAGGCGGCTAAGATCCGCGTCGACGAGGAGGGCACCGAGGCCGCCGCCATCACCGTCATCGAGACCAACGACAGTGCCATGCCCGACGAGCCGAAGCAGTATGAGTTCCATGCCGACCGACCCTTCCTCTACATCATCAGCGAGCGGAGCACGAGCGTCATCTTCTTCATCGGCCAATACATGGGCGAGGGACAGGGCGCACCCGGCCCCAGCGGCCTCACCGCCCCCGACGTCCAGCGCCGCCCCGCGGCACCCGTCTACGACCTCATGGGCCGTCGGCTCAGCGGCGCGCCCGCCCGCGGCCTCTACATCAGCGACGGCCGGAAAATGGTCAGATAATTTCAGATAAAAGATAATGGGAAAGAAGATTCTTTACGTCGCCGCCCTGCTGCTCCTCAGCGCGTGTGGAGGGCGCCAGCCGGGGCTCGACACGTATCATGAGGCGCTGGCGATGGCCGAGCAGGGCGATGCACCGGCAGCGCTGAAGCAGCTGCAGCGGGCGGGCGAACAGGCCCGGACCGACAGCCTGCGGGCCCTCGTCTACAGCCAGATGGGCACGCTCTACTTCAGCCAGCGGCTGCTCGACCGCTCGCTCGAGAGCTATCGCCAGGCCTACGCCGTCGACCTGCGGGCCCGCGACACGCTCGGGCTGATCTACGACTTGCGCGACATCGGCAACGTCATGCGGGCCACGGCCGACCGCCAGGACAGCTGCATCGGCTACTTCGTCGAGGCGCGGCGGCTGGCCGTCGCCACGGGCAACATCGCCATGCAGCGCGACGTGGAGAGCCAGATGGCCGGCTATTATCTATACAACAACCGGCTCGACGAGGCCCGCCAGCTGCTGTGGCCCGCCATGCAGCACCTCGACGCGGCCAACCAGAGCGGCCTGCTCTTCATGGCGGCCGACTACTACCACCGCGCCGGACAGCGCGACTCGGCCGCCCTCTACTATCGCCAGCTGCTCACCCGCGGCAGCCTCTTCACCCGCCAGGCGGCCCACCGCATGCTGGCCGAATACTGCATGGCCGACGGGCGGACCGAGGAGGCCATGGACCACCTGCGGCAGTACGAACAGCTGACCGACTCCGTGCACAAGCAGAACGACGCCGAGGGCATGCGGCGCACGGCCGCACTCTACGACTACAGCCTGCGCGAGGCACAGGCCAGCCGGCTGGAGAGCCGACTGGTCGTGGCCGTGGCGTCGGTGCTGGTGCTCGCCCTGCTCCTCGTGGCGCTGCTGCTCTACTTCAGCCGGCGCCGCATGCACTACCGCCTGAAGATCGAGCGGCTCGAACAGCTGCTGGCCAACAACAAGCAGCGCCCCAAGCCCTCGGAGCCCGAAGCGCTGCTCAGTGAGTCGGCGATATGCCAGCGCATCGGCCGTTTTTTAAGCGATGCCCATCCGCAGGTGATGGGCGACGACGACTTTCATGAACTTGAGGACGCGGTGAACGGCCATTTCCCTGACTTCCTCGGCCGGCTGCAGGAGTTCTGCCGGCTGACGCCGCAGGAGCGACGCGTCTGCCTGCTCCTCAAGGCGGGCGTCGCCCCGGCGGCCATCGCCCAGCTGACGGCCCACACGAAGCAGTCGGTCAGCAACACCCGGTCGCGACTCTATCGCAAGGCCTTCGGGCGGGCCGGCACGCCGGCCGAGTGGGACGAGTTCGTCCAGTCGCTCTGACGCGGCTGCCCGCAGAATGTCTCCAGATCCGTTGTCTGATGACGGGTCGGGGCGGACGTCAGAAACGCGAAAACGGTGCTTTTTGAAAGTAATATAGGGGTATATTACCTTCGAAAAGCACCGTTTTCGTGTTTTTGCACCTGTTCAGTCCTTATGCCGTTTCGTGGCTTTCCTGTATTTTGCCTTGACGATCTCGTAGGAGTTTCGGGTCAGTTCCTTCAGCAGTTCGTCGGGCGCCGTGGCGGGATTGACGCCGATCCAGTGCTTGGGCGATTCGTTGTATGGATTGCCCAGGCAGTCATGCTGCGCCTTCAGGTCGTCAATGCGCTCCGGCTGACACTTGAGCGAGACGACGCAGAAGTCATTGCAGTCGAAGAACGAGAACATGTGGCCTGCGACGTAAAACACCAGCACGCCCTCGCCGCTCTTGAATTTCTGGAACGGCAGCTTCTCTTCGATGTCGTCGCCTAACGAGAGGCAATACTCACGATAGTCTTCTATGTTCATAGTCTTTTCCTCATCGTTTAATACCACGGATACCCGTGCTCCTTGCAATAGTCGATGGCGGGCTGGAATCCCTGGAAGGTCGCCTTGTGGATCCACTTCAGGCCCTTGCGCTCGTCCTTGGGGACGCCCGTGCCTGTCATCAGGAACCAGCCGGTGGCAAACTGCGCCTGGGCATCGCCGCCGCCCGCGGCAAGCTCATACCAGAAGACACATTCCTCCAGATCCTTCTCCACGCCGTCGCCGTTCCAATAGGCGGCGCCCACGTTCTTCTGGCTGAGGATGTGGCCTTGGAATGCGGCCTCACGATACCAGACGAAGGCTTTGTGATGGTCGAGCTCGGCGCCGTGGCCCAGATAGTAGGCGTTGGCCACGTTGACCTGCGACTGCATGTCGCCCTTCTCGGCGGCTTTCATGAACCACGCGAAGGCCTGTTCGGCATCCTGCTCCACGCCCTTGCCGTGGTAATAGCACTCGCCGACGTTAAAGCATCCGTAGACATCGCCCTTCTCCGCAGCCTTCATATACCACTCGAAGGCCATCTCCAGATTGGCCCTCACGCCCGTGCCGCGCTCATAGCAGACGCCAAGGTTGTTCATCGCCTTGACGTCGCCTGCATAGGCCTTCTCCCGATACTCTTCCGCCTTGTTACGTTCCTTTGGCATGGCTGTTCTTGTCGATTACGAGTGACAAAATTAGTCATTTCTGATCAATATCGGCGATAAATCCGTCACTTTAACTTTTGTTGAAGTTAGGCAGCACCTCAGTAACTGCTCAGCGAGGCGGTGTCGGCGTCGGCGCCGATGGCGGCCTGTCCGCCTGTCTCTCTTTGGCACGTCGATGGAGGGGCTAATAAAAAAAGTGTGCCGGGACGCGCCCTCCGGGAGGGGCTTCGTCCTGACACACCTGATGGTTTCTCGGAGCTGTCGGCCGTGCGGCTTATGCGTCGATGTTGGCGTAGGTGGCGTTCTTCTCGATGAACTCGCGGCGGGGCTCCACGTCGTCGCCCATGAGCATGGAGAAGATCTCGTCGGCCTCGGCGGCGTTCTCGATGGTCACCTGCTTCAGCAGACGGTTCTCGGGGTTCATGGTCGTCTCCCAGAGCTGCTCGGGGTTCATCTCGCCCAGACCTTTGTAGCGCTGGGTGTGGAGGGCCGAGGAGTTCTCGTCGCCGGCGACGTACTTGTCGATGAAGGCCTGGCGCTGCTGCTCAGTGTAGCAGTATTCGCTGACCTTCTTGTAGGTGCACTTGTAGAGCGGGGGCGTGGCGATGTAGAGGTGGCCGCCCTGGATGACCTGCGGCATGAAGCGATAGAAGAGGGTCATGATGAGCGTGTCGATGTGTGAGCCATCGACGTCGGCATCGGTCATGATGATGATCTTGTCGTAGCGCAGCTTGTCGATGTTAGCCTCCTTGGAGTCCTCGCCCTCGACGCCGAAGCGGACGCCGATGGACTGGATGATGTTCATCACCGACTCGGCCTCGAAGACGCGGTGCCACTGCACCTTCTCGACGTTCAGGATCTTTCCGCGCAGCGGCAGGATGGCCTGGAAGTGGCGGTCGCGGCCCTGCTTGGCTGAGCCGCCTGCGGAGTCACCCTCGACAAGGAAGATCTCGGTGTTCTTCGGGTCCTTCATCGAGCAGTCGGCCAGCTTGCCGGGAAGTCCGCCGCCCGACATGGGGTTCTTGCGCTGCACGCTCTCGCGGGCTTTGCGGGCGGCGATGCGTGCGGTGGCGGCGAGGATCACTTTCTCGCAGATGGTGTGGGCCTCCTTCGGATGCTCCTCCAGATAGTTGGTCATGGCCTCGCCGACGGCTTTCTGCACGGCGCCGTTCACCTCAGAGTTGCCCAGCTTGGTCTTCGTCTGACCCTCAAACTGGGGCTCGGCCACCTTCACCGAGATGATGGCCGTGAGGCCCTCGCGGAAGTCGTCCTGTGCCACCTCGATCTTGGCCTTTTCAATCTGCTTGCGCAGCTGGTCGTCCTCGTCGGCATACTTCTTGAGCGTGCGGGCCAGGGCAATGCGGAAGCCGGTGAGGTGGGTGCCGCCCTCGATGGTGTTGATGTTGTTGACGTAGGAGTGGATGTTCTCCGAGTAGTCGCTGTTGTAGAGCAGGGCCACCTCGATGGGCACGCCGTCCTTCTCGGTCTTCAGGCAGATGGGGTCGCCGATGATTGACTGGCGGTGGCGGTCGACGTAGCGCACGAACTCCTTCAGGCCTTCCTTGGCGTGGAACACCTCGGGCTCGCGCAGCATGCCTTCTTCGTTAGGGCGCAGGTCGGTCAGGGTGATGGTGATGCCTGCGTTGAGGTAGGCCAGCTCGCGCATGCGGCGGGCGATGATGTCGTACTTAAATTCGGTGGTGGTGAAGATGGTGGGGTCGGGCCAGAACTGCTGGCGCGTGCCGGTGAGGTTGGTGTCGCCGACGATCTTCACGTCGTAGAGGGGCTTGCCCTTCTCGTATTCCTGCTGGTAGATGTGGCCGTTGCGATAGACCTGCGACATCATGTGGGTCGACAGGGCGTTGACGCACGAGACGCCGACGCCGTGGAGTCCGCCCGACACCTTGTAGGAGCCCTTGTCGAACTTGCCGCCGGCGTGGAGCACGGTCATGACGACCTCGAGGGCCGACTTGTGCATCTTCTCATGCTCGTCGACGGGGATGCCGCGGCCGTTGTCCTGTACGGTGATGGAGCCGTCCTCGTTGATGGTCACCTCGATGTGTGTGCAGAAGCCTGCCATGGCTTCGTCTATGGAGTTGTCGACAGTCTCGTTGACCAGATGGTGGAGTCCTTTTTCGCTGATGTCGCCGATGTACATGGCCGGGCGCTTGCGCACGGCTTCGAGTCCCTCGAGCACCTGGATGTTGCTCGCGGAATAGTTCTGCTGTTCTTGCTGAATCTGTTCGTCTGCCATTTTCTTTTTAAGTCCTATTTAAATAGGGTGCAAAGTTACGAAATATTTCCGACAAAGACGAATATATTTGGGTGTTTTTTCTTCACTTATCACACATTTTTCGTTTCTTTCACAGTGATGAAAAAACGAAGCGGGGAGGAGCCGCTCGGTATGGGCTCCTCCCCGCTGGGGAATGGCTTACGGTGGGCAGAGATGGCTCTGCCCGACGCCAGTGTGGCTCTTAGCGCACCACGGTCTTCTTGCCGCCAATGATGTAGAGGCCCTTGGCCGGAGCGCCCTTCACGAGGCGTCCGTCGAGGGTGTAGATGGCGCCAGCCTGACGCTGGGCCATGGTCTCGCGGATGCCTGTGGCAATCTGGTCGACGACGACGTCGGCCTCAGAGCGCGGTGCCATCTCGTAGACGACGTCGCCCTTGTTGCCCTTCTGGTAGGGGATGACGATGCCGGTCAGGCTCTCCAGGATCATGCCCTCCTCGAACTCGTAGTTCGTCTTGAACGTGTCGTAGATCTGGATGCGGTTCTCGCCGCTGACGGCATACCAGTTGTTGCCGTCCTTCTCGACGACGACGTTCTCAATCTTCACCAGCTGCAGCGTGTTGACCTCGGCAGCCACCTCGGTGATGTCCATCAGTGCGGCCTCGGGCTCGTCGCCCTCAGTGACGGTGATGTCGCTGTAGTCAGCACCGGCGGCAATCTGCGGGGTGCCGTTGTACTTGGTGTAGGTGCCCTTGACGACACCGTTGAGGCGGTTGCCCACGGCCACGTCGAGGTTGCTGCTGAAGAGGTTGAGGGCGCCCGTGGCATCCTTGACGACGCAGTAGCGGTTGCCGACGGCCAGCACGACAGCATTCTTGAGCGTCAGCTCCATGACCGTGTTGAGGTCGCAGGCCTTGGCGAAGGCGATGTTCTGGGCCTTGACGATGTCGTAGATGACATACTTCTGGCTGACCACCTCGCTGGCCTGGCCCTTGGCGTCGATGGCGACGGCCTTCACCGTCGTGGTCTGCTCGAGCACGATGGGCTCGCTGTAGAGGGTGCTCTCAGCGGTGGGCTCGCTCTCGTCGAGGGTGTAGTAGATCTTGGCTCCCTCAGTGGCGCAGCTCAGGGTGATGGTCTGCGGCTCGTTGTAGGTGCCGCCAGCCACGCTGAACTCAGGTGCGGCGACGGTCTCCTCAACGGGCTCCTCGCCAGGCTCCTCGGCTGCGGTGCCTGAGATGACGACCTTGCTGATCTGGGTCGTGCCGTTGGCAGTGGCAGGCGTGCTGTTGATGGTCAGGCGATAGCTGTAGCCTACAGCGCCATTGTTGAACTGAAGCTTGACGTCGCCGGCAGCGAAGAAGTCGGTGATGGTCTTCGTGGTGATGACATCCTCGCCGTTGAGGATTTCGAACGTGACAGACTCAAGGTTGCTGGTCTTGTCGACGGTGACGGTGTAGGTGTCGGCCTTGAACTTCGTGGCGGGCGAGGTGAGGATGGCCGTGTGGTTGTTGTTCTTGCGGCCGCATCTGACGAAGTCCCACTTGTTGGCGTTGTTGTTGAAACCATCGAGAGTCCATACCTGGCCGTCGACGGTGGCCGTCCATGCTGTGGTGTAGCTGCCGACCGACTCGTCGTTGTAGTCAGGGAAGGTCAGTGTGATCGACTCTGTCTGGGCGAACAGGTTGCCGCAGACCGTCATCAGCATTGCTACGAGTGAAAAACGTAAAAATTTGATCATAGTTCTTTTGTTTTTTGTTATTAATTAATATGGTTTGAAATAGATGCTGCAAAGATACGAAAAATATTCATACAGCGTCTATAAATAGAGTTTAAAAAAACAAAACGGAGCCAAAAAGATAATCCATGTTCAGAGACGCTTCCGTCGGCCGGCAGGATTTGGCGGAGTCATGCTTCTGCGGCGGCGCTCCCGACGGTCAAAAACACGAAAACGGGGCTTTTCGATAGTAATATAGGGGTATATTACCTTCGAAAAGCCCCGTTTCGCTCATTTGAGGCGGGGGTGACTGCGCTGCAGAAAGGGGTGATGCGGATGTTTGAAAGTTACAGACCCCACCCCCAACCCCTCCCCTTGAAGGGAGGGGAGTAAGCCTCCCCCGACCCCTCCGAAGGAGGGGAGTTGGCTGCCGCACTGTCCGACGGTAATGCCGGCGCAGCTAGTGGTAATGCCGGCGCAGTTAGTGGTAATGCCGGTGCAGCTAGTGGTAATGCCGGCGCAGCTAGTGGTAATGCAGGCGCAGCTACTCCCCTCCCTTCAAGGGGAGGGGTTGGGGGTGGGGTCTGTAACTAAAATCAGCGCTCTGTAACTAAAATCCGCGCTCTGTCACAACGCAATAGACACGACCTGCACTGCCAGAACCTTATCTCACGACGTGCTTGTCGGTGCGGACGGTGCCGTCGGCCATGGTCGTCCTGCGGATGACGAGGCCCTTGGCGTCAGGTGCGACGGGCCGGCCGAGGGCATCGTAGCAGTCGGTGCGGACGGCGGGCTGCTGCGTATGGGCGTCGGCAATGCCTTCGGTGGTGATGTCGTACCAGACGAGGTTGGAGCTGTTGACGACGTCGCCCACGCGATAGAACACCTGCACGCCGATGCGGTCGGTGATGTCGGTGTAGCTCTGGAAGGTGTGGCTGGTGCCGCTGACGCGGATGGTCTAGCCGTCGGTGTAGTTGTATGGGATGTCGGTCTGGCCGTCGGGCGTGACGAGCTGCTGTCCGTCGATGAAGACGTTGTAGTACATGTTGTCCTGGTTGATGTAGTGGCCGTCGACGTCGGCGGCGGGCATGTTGATGGCGAAGAGCCCGAAGCCGAAGCCCTCGATGATGCCTGACCAGCTGACCACCTGCGGGTCGGCCGGCACGGCGGGCTGCTCGTCGTAGGGCACGAGGCGCACCTTGTCGAAGTCGGCATACTGCTCGCCGAGCGCGTCGCGGCCCGCATTGACCAGGAAGAGGTTGTCGCAGCTGAACGAGCGCGTCGCGGCATCGTAGGCGAAGACGACGGCCTCGGCCTCCGTCAGCTTGATGTTGTTGACGGGCCATTCGCCGAAACCGGGAATCGTGATGATCTCGACCGACCCCTCGGCGGCCTGTAGCCAGACGTAGCGCCCCATCTGCTCGTCGGCGCCGAGGAACTGGCCGTTGGGACACGTGAGGCGGTCGCCGTCGAGCGTGCCGTGGATCCAGCTGTCCTTGGCCCCTGTGGGGTTGGCGATGAAGACGTCGCTGCCGCTGAAGGCCACGTCGACGGTCTTCGACTGCGGGGCACCCTCCGTTTCGTAGCTCATCTGGTAGGTCTGGTGGCGGGCATCGGCGGGCGGGCATAGCGTCTGCTCTCCGATGGGGCGGATGGTGATGCCGTACTCCACGTAGCTGGTGGTGCGGCCCTCGGCGTTGCATATCGACAGATAACCGCCGTCGGTCTGGGTCAGCGTGCCGTCGGCATAGCTGAAGATGAGGTCTGTGGCGGTGGGGTCGACGGCCAGCGACTGGCCCTTCTGCGCCATGCGGTAGAGGTAGTAGGTGACGCCCTGCTCAGTGGTGAACACCTGCGGGGTGTGGAACACGACCTGCGTGCCGTCATCGCTGAGCTCACCCTCCATCCAGACGCCTTTGCGATAGTGGGTGATGGGGTCCTGGATGTAGAACTTACGGCCGTCATTGACGACGTGGGCCACGATGCCCGTCTGTTCGAAGCGTGAGATCTGACCCGTCGCGTAGTCGGGCACCATGCCCTTCGAGCAATACTCCATGCCCTCGAGCAGTGTGCCGTCGGGTGTCGTCGTAATCTGAGCGTCGGCCATGGTGCAGAGCAGCAGGGCCAGCGCCGTGAGGATAGTTTTCTTCATAGTGATCGTCTGTGGTTTTTTATTTATGGTATTTCTTGCCGTTCTTGATGTAGAGTCCATGACGGGGCTCGCCGCTGAGCGGACGTCCCTGCAGGTCGTAGACCCCATTGTTCATTGTACATTGTTCATTGTACATTGGCAAAGCCCGAATTCTGCTCTCCTCGGGCACCTCCTGCTTGCTGATTGTGAGGTGGCCGTCGCGCTTGGTCATGCGCCATACGTTGTAGTTCTCGCGGCCGTCGTTGCGGGCCGGGAAGCGGACGTACTGGGGCATCGTCTTGTTGATGGCCTTCTCGTGCCAGGCCATGAGGAAGAGGTCGTAGTCGCCGTCGTCGAGCGCATCGGTGACGCTCTTGTAGTAGGGCACCTCCATGGGCTTCCATCCCTTGAGCGAGCCGACGGGATCCTCGCCATAGGCCGTGTAGTAGAAGGGCTGGATGGGCGAATGGCCCGTGGCCACGTTCTGGATGCAGAGTCCGACGAGGCCGCGGAACTCCTGGAAGTGGTAGTTGATGAGCGTGGGCAGACGGAGGGTGATGCTGTCGCCGTCGACGCTGATGGTCTCCTCGCCGTCCATGCACCAGTAGGCCTCATAGGGGAAGTCCTGCTGGCCGGGGGCGGTGATGCCGGTGAGCATCGACTGCGACTCGACGTCGCGGCTGAAGTCGTAGCCCTGCATGCCGTAGGCCGTCTGATACGTGGTCTTCGGGTTGAGGTTGAAGAAGTCGAACCATCCGTCGGCATCGCCCGACCATCCCCAGTTGACGTGCACATAGCCGTCCTGGGCGCGACAGCCGTCGATGACGAAGGCGTGGGCGCCATAGGTGGCGTCGGTCGAGGCGTAGAGCACGGGTCGCTGCTGCGAGAGCTCGTCGTAGATGGTCTGCAGCCATGCGTCATTGTTGCTGAACGTGCGGAACGAGCAGTGCAGTGCGGCCTCGTCGTAGCTGAAGTTGCTGACCATGCCGGCGGCTGCATTCATCGTCGTGGCGCCACTGCCCTGCAGGGCGTAGGCCATGCCCGAGGCCAGTCCGCAGTCGTACATCAGCGTGGCGACGGCGTCGGTAGTCTGGTCTTTCTTGTCGCTGGCCGAGGAGTAGGTGTCCATCATGTTGGCCCAGTCATACTCGCTCTCGATGCGCACGTTCTTCTTGTTGCCGTTCATCGTGTAGTAGCCCATGCCCTGACCCTTGGCGGGATATTCGTGATAGTTCATCACCTGAGCCATGGCCGTGGCCACGCAGCCCGTCTGGGCGCGCCGCTTGGTCCATGTGTCGGCCACGGGGCAACGGTCGTTGTAGGGCGTGTCCTGCGCCCAGCGCGACGTGACGAGCGGCTCGACGTTGCTGGCGGGCTTCGGGGCGGGCATGATGGTGGGCCGGTCGCCGCCGTTGAGCTGCTCGTTCATGGTCTGGCTGATGGTCTCGAGCCACCACCGCAGTCCGTCGGGCAGCTCGTTGCCCTCGATGGGCGCATCGGTCCAGCCGAGGACGGGCGCAAAGGCGGCATCGCGGCTGACGAAGACGACGGGGGAAGCTTGAGGTGAGGTGGGCAGTGGCTGCGCCGTGAGGGCGTAGGCGGCCACCATGTCGGTGGCAAGTATCTGCTGCGGCTTCATAGCCTGCTGCTGTCGCTGGCCGCGAGCCATGGCGCCGCAGAGGTGGTCCGTGGCGATGGCCTGCATCTCGCGCTCGCTGCGGGGCTGTGCCACGGCCGTGGCGCCCATTGCGCAGGCGAGCGATAACAGAATGATATGACGTTTCATGATTTTCGATGAGTACCTAAAATCCGCAACTATCATCCAATACACGATTAAGGGTAGATTTATGAGTCGTTAGTAGCAGCTTTCAGTAAAAAGCAACAGCACAACATCAATATGTAGCCACCATCCCCTTACCCCACGA
>Ga0256407_10001914_pt1 | contig 41637 bp, 31 predicted proteins | sample RumenRJG_04DNA_FD_193489 | JGI IMG/M metagenome (GOLD analysis project Ga0256407, IMG submission 193489) | Bovine rumen microbial communities from Lethbridge, Alberta, Canada - RJG_04 | ecosystem: Host-associated > Mammals > Digestive system > Stomach > Rumen | place: Canada: Alberta... | reverse complement strand
CGCAGCTGCGAGAGCCCAAGCCCCGCATCGCGCAGCCACCGCTCGGCGCGTTCCACGCGCTCGAGCCCCGCTGCCGTGATTCGCTCGCCGTAGGGGAAACGCGAGGCGAGGCAGGCGTACGACGGCTTCTCCGCCGTAGGAAGGCCCATTTCACGCGACAGCGCGCGAATCTCCGCCTTCGTGAGACCGGCGTCGTGAAGCGGACTCTTCACGTCGAGTTCCTTGATCGCGCGCATGCCCGGACGGTAGTCGCCGTCGTCGTCCATGTTCGACCCCTCTAGCACCGCCGCAAAACCATTTGCCTGCGCAAACGCCATGATCTCTCCAAATATCGACTTCTTGCACAGGTAGCACCGATCCGGCGGATTCTCCGCGAATCCAGGAACATCCAGTTCGCTCGTGTCGATTATCTCATGGCGGATTCCCTCCGCGCGGCAGAACGCCACCGCCTCGTCGAGCTCGCGACGAGGAAATGTACTGGAACGAACCGTCACGGCTACGACGCGGTCGCCTAGTTCCTCATGCGCCACGCGCAGAAGAAACGTGGAGTCAACGCCTGCCGAGAACGCGACGGCCGCACTCCCTATCTTGCGTAACGCACCTCTCATGCGCTCAAGTTTCAACGCACGCGATGCGGCGTCGGATTTGTCCTGAAATGATGTCACAACTCTGTATAGTATACACTATTTTGGTGGTTAGTGGTTAGTGGCTAGTGGTTAGTGTTGAGTTCGGGGTGCCAAGTGAAGGCGGTGATGCTGCGCCAGCGGACTGCCGTGGGGGCGCTGTCAAAGGTTGAAAGCACTTCGACCTGCAGTGCGACTTCGGTGATGGCCGGTGCGCGGATGAACGTCATCGGGACGTTCGGTTTCCCGTCGAACGTGCCGATCGTCCTAAAGCTGCCGAGTTGGCGTCCGTAGGCGTTGCGCCGCACGGTGACGGGCAGGACGCCAAACCACTGTTCGGGCCGTGTGTCGGTACGGCTGCCGGGATCGTCGATCTTTTCAGCGAGGAGGATTAGCCCCGCGCAGACGGCGAACACGGGAAGCCCGCCGTCAATGCGCTCCTTCAGCGGCATGAACATTCCGAGGTCCTTCAGAAGCTTGCCCTGCACGGTCGATTCGCCGCCGGGAAGGGCGAGCAGATCCATACCGCGCTCTAAATCTGCGAGCTGCCGGATCTCGAACGTCTCCGCACCCTGCGCGTGCCAGTACGCCGCCATCTCAGCAAACGCACCTTGAACTGCAAGAACTCCAACTTTCATCACGCGACTCCACGTAAATGCTGTCAGTTTCCAATGTTGCCAGTATCCAATGTTGCCAGTTTCCAATTGGCATTGGGCATTGGCCATTGGCAACATTTTCACATTGGCAACATTCCGCTACTTCCCCCGCTCTTCCATGATGGTCTCGATTTCCTCGGCGTTGATGCCGACCATCGCGGGGCCGAGGTTCTCAGAGAGCTTCGCAAGCAGTTTCGCATCCTGCCAGTTGGTGACGGCCTGCACGATGGCCGCCGCGCGCTTCGCGGGATCGCCGCTCTTGAAGATGCCGCTTCCCACGAACACGCCCTCTGCGCCAAGCTCCATCATAAGCGCGGCATCGGCGGGTGTGGCAACTCCTCCGGCGGCGAAGTTCACGACGGGTAGCTTGCCGTTGTCGTGGACGAACTTCACGAGGTCGAGCGGCGCGGCGAGTTCCTTCGCCGCCTCGTACAGCTCGTCCTCGCGGAGCGACACGACGCGGCGGATCTCGCTCTGCATCTTGCGCATGTGTCGGACGGCCTGCACCACGTCGCCCGTGCCGGGTTCGCCTTTCGTGCGGATCATCGTCGCGCCTTCACCGATGCGTCGCAGCGCTTCGCCGAGGTCACGTGCGCCGCAGACGAACGGCACGGCGAACTTCGTCTTGTCGATGTGTCGCGTATCGTCGGCGGGTGAGAGAACTTCCGACTCGTCGATGTAGTCTATTTCGATTGCCTCGAGGATGCGCGCCTCGGCGATGTGTCCGATGCGGCACTTTGCCATCACCGGAATCGACACGGCGGCCTGGATGCCCTTGATCATCGCGGGGTCGCTCATGCGCGAGACGCCGCCGGCCGCACGGATGTCGGCGGGGATGCGCTCCAGCGCCATTACGGCGCACGCGCCGGCGGCCTCGGCGATCTTCGCCTGCTCGGGTGTCGTCACGTCCATGATCACGCCGCCCTTGAGCATCTGCGCAAGGTTGCGGTTCAATTCCTGTCTGTCGGGTTGTTCTTTGCTCATTGCCGAAATCTCCTCATTGGTGTCGGTGGCGAATATTATACGGTACACGCTGTGGCAAAGGGTAATCGGAATTACCCATGCGCCTCCATAGGCAGAACCTATGCCATACCACCGTCAGTGCATAGATGTGTAAGATACGTGAAAAAGTTTTTACACGCCGTGTAAGAGGTCGTGGCTTTTGACTGTCCGTGGGGCATTGGCACGGTGTGTGCTAGACGATTTGCGGGCAAAGTCCCGGAAAGGAAAACGCAACATGACGGAAGAGACAAAGAAGGCAACGGACTTCGGCGCCGACGTATTCGGCGAGGAGGCGATACGGACGTACCTGAGCAAGGAAACGGCGAAGAAGCTCCAGGCGACGATCAGGGAGGGCAAGCCGCTCGACGCGTCCATCGCGGGCGAGGTCGCCCACGGCATTCGCCACTGGGCGATGGATCGCGGCGCCACGCACTACACGCACTGGTTCCTGCCGATGACGGGCTCCACAGCCGAAAAGCACGACTCGTTCCTGGAGATCAAGGACGGCGAGCCGATCATGCAGTTCTCCGGCAAGAACCTCATCGTGGGCGAGCCGGACGCCTCCTCGTTCCCGTCCGGCGGCATCCGCTCAACGTTCGAGGCGCGCGGGTACACGGCGTGGGATCCGACTTCGCCCGCCTTCATCAAGCGCCACTCGAACGGCGCGACGCTCTGCATCCCGACGGCGTTCTGCGCCTACACGGGCGAGGCGCTCGACAAGAAAACGCCACTCCTTCGCTCCATGCAGGCGCTCGACCGCTCCGTGAAACGGCTGATGCGTCTCTTCGCGCGGCCCGACGCGCATGTGGGATGCACGCTCGGCGCGGAACAGGAGTACTTCCTCGTCGACAAGGAATACTGGAAGAAGCGCCCCGACCTCGTCCTCACGGGCCGGACGCTCTTCGGCGCGCCGTCCGCCAAGGGACAGCAGCTCGAAGACCACTACTTCGGGACGATCCCCGACCGGGTGCTCTCGTTCATGAACGACGTCGAGCGCGAGCTGTGGAAGCTCGGCATCCCCGCGAAGACGCGCCACAACGAAGTCGCCCCCGCGCAGTTCGAGCTTGCGCCGCAGTTCGAGGAGCTGAATCTCGCGACCGACCACAACATGCTCGTGATGGACGCCCTCCGCAACGTCGCGGAGCGGCACGGGTTCAAGTGCCTTCTCCACGAGAAGCCCTACGCGGGCGTGAACGGTTCGGGCAAGCACAACAACTGGTCCGTCGCATACGGTGGAAGGAATCTTCTCGACCCCGGCGCAGACCCGCACGAGAACGCCGTGTTCCTGACGATGCTCTGCGCCGTCATCGAGGCCGTCGACAAGCACGCCGACCTCCTCCGCGCCTCCGTCGCCGGCGCGGGCAACGACCACCGTCTCGGCGCGAACGAGGCGCCGCCCGCTGTGATCTCCATCTACGTGGGCGACCAGCTTGCGGAAGTCCTCGACCGGATCGATGGCACGGGGAAGAAGGAAGAGGGGAGAGGGAAGGGCGAGAAACTCAGGGTCGGCGTCGACACGCTTCCCGCGATTCCGAAGGACGCGACCGACCGCAACCGCACATCGCCGTTTGCGTTCACCGGCAACAAGTTCGAGTTCCGTGCACCTGGGTCGAGCGTGTGCTGTGCGGGTCCGATGACCGTGCTGAACACGATTGTGGCCGAGGCCGTGGACCGCATCGCCGGCGAGCTGGAGGCGGCGAAGGTCGCAGGCAAGGCGAAGCCCGGCGAGCACACCGCCGCGTTCCACAACGCCCTGCAGAGGATTCTACAAGCCTCGCTCCGGGCGCACAAACGCGTGGTGTTCAACGGCAACGGCTACGAGGCCGACTGGCCGAAGGAGGCCGAGAGGCGCGGGCTCCCCAACGCGCCCGACACGCTCTCCGCGCTTGCGGCCCTCTCGAAGAAGGAGAACGTTGCGCTCTTCGAGAAGTACGGCGTGATGACGAAACGCGAGCTCAAGAGCCGTCACGAGATATTCCTCGAGGAGTACGCGAAGAAGGTGCGCATCGAGGGCAATGCGGCGCTTGACATCGCCCAGACGATGATCCTGCCCGCTGTCCGGGCCGAGTACTATGAAACGGCGAAGGCCTACAACGAGACGGATTCGAGCAACGTGAAGGCCGCGATCGACATGCTCCACAGCGAGATGATGGAGCTCGGCTGCGGACTCGTCAAGATGAAGAACGCCATCGACTATCTGCGTGACGCCCTGGCGAACTACGACACGACGGACATCCTTGCCCGCATGGCCGAACTCCGGAAGGTCGCCGACTCGCTCGAAGCGGTCGTCGCAAACGACAGGTGGCCCCTGCCGAAGTACAGGGACATGCTGTTCCTGTATTAGTGGCTAGTGGTTAGTGACTAGTGATTAGTGATTCGTGACGGATGCGGGATGTCCGACGAACTCAAGCACGAATGCGCCGTGGCGATGGTGGTCTTGCGCAGGCCGCCATTCGCCACGGGCGATTTTGGCGGGACGAAACTCTCCCTCCTTCTGGAGAAGCAGCACAACAGGGGCCAGGACGGGGCGGGCGCGGCGATCCTTCGCACCCGCCCCGTCCCCGGCGAGGTGCCGTACTGGATCGCCAAGTCCGCCTCCGCCACGCCCCTCGTGGATGTGCTCGGTGCGATTGCGAAACGTGAGATTTCACACGGAGAAGCTGCCGCCACTTTAGTGGACATGAGACGTGAGACGAGGGACGTGGATGGCTCGTCTCGCGTCTCACGTCTCACGTCATCATCTGAACGCATCTTCCTCGGGCATCTGCGCTACGCCACCTTCGGGAAGAACGAGGTGGCGTTCTGCCATCCGTTCGTGCACGAGGCGAGCGAACTGGAGCACACGCTCCTTCTCGCCGGGAACTTCAACCTCACGAACGCCCACGAGCTTTTCGAGGATTACAGCCGACACGGCTCCTTTCCCACGAGCAAGGCCGACGGCTACCTCGTCTGCGAACTGATCGCCCACGAGCTCGAACAAATTCTTCCTTCACGAGGAGGCTCATTGCTTTCGCTACAGGGAGAACAGGAGACTAGGAGTTTTGGAGAAGAAACAACTCCAAATCTCCAAGCCTCCCAAACTCCCAGTAGCGGAAGCAACTTATCGGTAGCACTTTCCAAGGCTCTAGCCAATGCGGACGGCGCGTGGACGCTTTGCGGCGCGACGGGGGACGGCTGGGCGTTCGCCACGCGCGATCCACATGGCATCCGCCCCGGCTTTTACTACATCAGCGACGATGTGGTGTCCGTGGCGAGCGAACGCCCCGCCATTCAGGCCGCCTTTGACGTGCCGCCCAAAGCCGTGAAAGAGTTGCCACCCGGCCAAGCACTCATCATCTCTCCTTCTGGCGAAGTATCCTTTCACCACTTGCATATTTCCACATTTCCACAATCTCACAATTCCACACTTTCACATTCTTCACCCCGCCCCTGCTCCTTCGAGCGCATCTACTTCTCGCGCGCCAACGATGCCGCGATCCACCGCGAGCGCAAGGCTCTCGGCGCGGCACTCCTGCCGCAAATCCTCAAATCGGCTGAAGCCGATCTCTCAGATATCTTTTTCAGTTACATCCCCAACTCCGCCCGCATCGCCTTCCATGGATTGTTGGAAAGAATATTCCATCTTATTTCACGCAGAGGCGCAGAGAGGCAGAGGTGCGGAGACTTTACAGAATTTTCTCAGCGCCTCAGTCTCTCAGCGCCTCTGCGTGATATGATCCCCCGCTTTGGGGAGGTCATCGTGAAGGACGCAAAGTTCCGCACGTTCATCGCCGATGCCGCCGCACGCCGCGAGTTCTACAAGCACGTCTACGACGTCACCTACGGACTCGTGCGCCCCGGCCTCGATACGCTCGTCGTCCTCGACGACTCCATCGTGCGCGGCAACACGATGAAAAACGCCATTCTCCCGATGCTCGACCGGCTGGAACCCAAGCGCATCGTCATCGCCTCGTCCGCGCCGCCCATCCGCTATCCCGACTGCTACGGGATCGACATGTCCACCCTCGGCGAACTCGTCGCCTTCCGCGCCCTCGTGAACCTTATTGGTGGGCGGGAGAAATTGCTTTCGCTGCTTGGAGATTCGGAGTTTGGGAGTTTAGGAGAGGATTCAAAAGCATCTCCAAAAGTCCAAGTCTCCAAAACTCCAAGCAGCGAAAGCAATCACCCGTCAAATCCCCTCGCTCCCCTCTATGCCCGCTTCACCGACGAGCAACACTGCGCCGAGATCGCCCGCCTCCTCACCCCGCCCGGCATGAAGGCCGAGGTGAAGGTGGTGTACCAGACGGTGGAAAATCTGCGGAAATGTTTGACAACAGACTTCGGACATCAGACTTCGAAAACCTGGTCTCTTACCTCAACAACGAACAACGAGTCACGAACCACGAACCACGAAATCGGCGACTGGTACTTCACCGGCGACTATCCCACGCCCGGCGGGTATAAGGTGTTGCACAAGGCTCTTGAAAACTATCTGGTCAATAATTCTGAACGTTCGTACTGAACAGAAAGTTCGGTCGCCATTGGCCGTCATTTGCATCTTCGCGAGCAGTCGAGGCTGAAATGTGGTATAATGTGAGCGCCAGGAGGAAAATGGCAGATGACATCAAACAAAGCGAAAAACAGAATCGAATACTTCGTTGCATGCGTAGCGGAGTTCGCCGAAGCTTTTGGCCTCGATTGCCAGAAGTCGTTTGACTACCTCGACAGGCATTGCGGCATGGACTTCTTGATGAATTGCTATGAAGCAGAGCATACGGTCTCATTTGCCGACGCCGTGATCGACCTTCAGAAAGTGTGCCGCAGAAATGGGGGGCATCTCTGATGAGGCTTTATCACGGAACCGATGCGTTCTTTGAACGGCCGGATTTATCCATGTGCCGACCATTCAAGGATTTCGGGAAAGGATTCTACCTGACTCCTGATCTCGCTGTAGCAAAACGGATGGCTGAGCGTTGTGTCGAGCGTTCTAATTGGCAAGGTGCGCCGAAGTATGTATATGTCTACGATTTTGACGATGCAGATCTCTCTGCCCTGAATGTAAGGCGTTTCGCTCCGATAGTAAACGAGGAGTTTGCCATGTTTGTAATGGCGAACCGACAGATGCGAACTACGGCTGCGGATCACAATCGTGACCATCGCTACGATATCGTTGCCGGCCCTATTGCGGATGACAGGATGGGGGTGTTGTTTAGAAGGTTTGAAGATGGCGAGGTCACGATTGAATATCTGGTGGAAGAGCTTAAATTCAAGAAGTTGTCGATGCAGTATTCTTTTCATACGGAAAGAGCTTTGTTGAAATTAACGATGAAGGAGGTGCGTCATGTCTAAAATTACATTTCAGCATCTCGTCGAAAAGGCGGTGGCGGAAATAGCCCTTGCACTTGTAAAGAAACAAAAACTTTCCGAGAAGGAGGCGCTGAGGGAAGTCTATCATTCGGTTTTCTACAAAAAACTGCTCAACCCCAAGACAGCGCTTGCCATTGAAAGCCGTGCATCTCAAGTTTATCTCTACATGCAACAACGCACTGTTTAAACACATGGGTAGCGATGGAGATGTGGCATTTTGGGCCAGTGGGAATATTCAACTTACGTTACCTATCGTCGCCTTTCGCAAAAGAATCTTGTCGATTATGCGGTGGGAATGTACGAACTGTATCATGTCGAGGCAATCGAGAACGCCTTTGCCGACCTCGACAGACGATTGTCGGCATAGGACCTGAATCAAAACGGCGAGATCTTAAACGAACGGGCGCATAGTCGGCAACAATTGTAATAGTGGCATGGCGGTGATTACACGACGTGTAAAGACCGACCTTGATTCGTCGTGTTTTTGCCGTTGGCACAGGTTGTGCTATGAGTTCCCCAAGAGGACTCATCATGCACTACGAAGAGAAGTGGAAAGCAGAGCGCGAGCGGAAGGCGTTCCTCGCGCTGGATGACGGAACGGTGTTCCACGGCGTCGCGTTCGGAGCGAAGAAGGACGCGCTCGGCGAGGTCGTGTTCAACACCGGCATGAGCGGGTATCAGGAAATCCTGACCGATCCCTCCTACGCAGGACAGTTCGTCACCCTCACCACCGCCGAAGTCGGCAATTACGGAATCAACAGCGCGGACACCGAAAGCCGCGCTCTTTTTCTATCTGGGCTCGTGATCGGCGATCTGACCGAACCCAGCAACTGGCGCAGTGAAAAGAGCCTCGATGACTACTTGAAGGAGAACGGCGTGCCGGGCATCTACGGCGTGGATACGCGCGCGCTCACGCTGCACATTCGCGAACACGGGAATCGAAAAGCCTATCTGAGCGTGGCAGATCCGGAAATTCCGGAAAATCCGGAAAATCCGGAAATTCCGGAGATTCCGGAAGCCTGGGCGGTTGCCAAGGCGCGCGCGTGGGAAGGCCTCGATGGGCAGGATTACGCCGCCAAGGTGACGTGCAAGAAGGCGTATGAGTTTAATGTTGCCAATGTGAAAGTGTTGCCAAGCCCAATTCCCAGTTCCACTGGCTCCGCACACTCATTGGAAAATGGCAACAATGGAATCGGCAACATTTCCACACTGGCAACATTCCACATCGTCTGCTACGACTTCGGCGTGAAGACCAATATCCTCCGCTCGCTCGCATCGTGGGCGCGTGTGACCGTTGTGCCTGCCAAAACCTCCGCTGAGGAAGTGCTGGCGCTCAAACCCGACGGCGTGTTCCTCTCCAACGGCCCCGCCGACCCCGCCGCCGTCACCTACGCCATCGAGAACATCCAGAAGCTCTTGGGATTTAAAACAATAACACAGAGTCTTAGAGACACAGAGATACAAAACGAAACTAATCTCTGTGCCTCTGAGTCTCTGAGCCTCTGTGTTAAAAAAATCCCGATAATGGGGATATGTCTGGGGCATCAGCTGCTTGCGCTCGCGTGTGGTGCGAAGACGGCGCGACTGAAGTTCGGGCACCACGGCTGCAACCATCCCGTAAAGAACCTCGCGACGGGCAAGGTGGAGATCACGAGCCAGAACCACAACTTCGCCGTGGTACCGGAGTCCGTACCAGATTGCCTGGAGGTTACTCATGTGAATCTCAACGACGGATCCATCGAGGGCATCCGGCACAGGACGCTGCCGGCCTTCTCGGTGCAGTACCATCCCGAGTCCTGCCCCGGCCCGCACGATTCCAACTACCTTTTCACCCAGTTTAGGACACTTATCATGTCTTAACACAGAGGCACAGAGACACAGGGGCACAGAGAGTCTGACTCAAGGAAGAAATGATAATGATTTCAGATAGGATCTTTTAGGAAACGAACTCTGTGCCTCTGTGACTCTGTGTTAAAACAATAAAAACGTTTCAACATGAAAAAGCAAGTCAAATACGTGTTCATCACCGGCGGGGTGGTGAGTTCCCTCGGCAAGGGCGTGACGAGCGCATCGCTTGCGCTCCTCCTGAAAAGCCGTGGGTACAAGGTGTTCATGCAGAAGCTGGACCCCTATCTCAACGTCGATCCCGGCACGATGTCGCCGTACCAGCACGGCGAGGTGTTCGTGACGGACGACGGCGCGGAGACCGACCTCGACCTCGGACACTACGAGCGCTTCGCGGGCGTCACGTGCACGAAGGCGAGCAACTACACCTCCGGCCGCATTTACTCCGCCGTCCTCGCGCGCGAGCGCGCCGGCGGCTACCTCGGCGGCACCGTGCAGGTGGTACCGCACATCACGGACGAAATCAAGGCGGCCATCCGCTCGGCTGGAGAGGGCGGCGGTCGCGGGGCGACCGACTTGCCGGACATCGTCCTCTGCGAGATCGGCGGCGTATCAGGCGATATCGAAAGTCTGCCGTTCCTCGAGGCGGCGCGCCAGTTTCGCTTCGAGGAAGGCGCCGAAAACACGTGCTTCGTGCACCTCACGCTCGTTCCCTACCTTAAAGCGGCGGGAGAGCTGAAGACCAAGCCGTCGCAACATTCCGTGGGGATGCTCCGCAACATCGGTATCATCCCCGACATTCTCGTCTGCCGCACGGAAATGCCGATACCGGAAGAGCACAAACAGAAACTCGCGCTCTTCTGCAACGTGAAGCGCGAGTGCGTGATCGAGGAACAGGACGTGACGGACTCCGTATATGCCGTGCCGCGCGAACTCCGCAAGCAGGGACTCGACGAGCAGGTGCTGCGTCAACTGCACCTCGACATCTGGCCCGTCAAGCACACGGTGTGGGATACGCTTGTCAAAAAGGCCACGCAGCCGAAGAAACATTGCCGTATCGCCCTCGTCGGCAAGTACATCACGATCCGCGATGCCTACAAGTCGATCCACGAGGCGCTCCAGCATGCCGGCATGGCGAACGACTGCAAAGTGGAGGTGGTGCCGATCGAGGCGGAAGATATTTTAACACAGAGGCACAGAGACACAGAGTCTAATACAAAACTGCTCTGTGCCTCTGTGCCTCTGTGTTTAAAAAACGTTGACGGCATCCTGGTGCCGGGCGGGTTCGGATCCAGGGGCGTGGAGGGCAAGATCGCCGCGATCAAATACGCTCGCGAACACAAAATCCCGTTCCTCGGCATCTGCCTCGGGATGCAATGCACGGTGATCGAGTACGCCCGCGACGTGCTTGGCTGGAAGGACGCCAACTCCACGGAGTTCGACGAACACACGACGCACCCCGTGATCGACCTCATGGAGGAACAGCGCGGTGTCACGCAGAAGGGCGGCACGATGCGCCTCGGCGCCTACCCGTGCGTACTGAAGAAAGGCTCCCTCGCCGCGAAACTGTATAGCGCTACGCAAATCTCCGAGCGGCACCGCCACCGCTACGAGCTGGCGTACGACAGCGAAGGGCGGGCCGCGCTTGTCGCGGCCGGGCTGGTGGTCTCCGGCGTCTCGCCGGACGGCAAGCTCGTGGAAATCGTTGAGCTGCCTCAGGCAAAGCACCCGTACTTCATTGCCGGACAGTTCCATCCGGAGTTCAAGTCACGCCCGACGGCGCCCCATCCACTCTTCATCGGCCTTGTGGAAGCGGCGCTGAAAATCAGACATGCCGCCGCGCCGCGTTCGTCGAAATCAAGAGCTTGAGAGCGCGGACTGGATTGCGTCGCCCATCTCGGATGTGGAGACGGCAGAGGGAACGCCGGATGGCGAGGCGATGTCGGCGGTGCGGACGCCGGATGCAAGCACGTCCGCCACGGCTTGCTCGACGGCGTCCGCCTCGGCGGCAAGCCCGAAGGCATGGCGCAGCATCAGGGCGGCGGAGAGAATGGTCGCTACAGGATTGGCGATTCCTTTCCCCGCGATGTCTGGCGCGGAACCGTGGATAGGTTCGTACAAGCCTCCTTTGGCCGTACCCAGCGACGCCGACGGCAGCATGCCGATTGAGCCCGTGATCTGAGACGCCTCGTCGGACAGGATGTCGCCGAACATGTTTTCGGTGAGGATCACGTCGAAGCGCGCCGGATCGCGCACGAGCTGCATCGCCGCGTTGTCGACGTACATGTGCTCAAGTTCCACGTCCGCGTATTCGGCCGCGTGAAGCGCCGTCACCGTTTCACGCCACAGCCGTGACGTTTCAAGGACGTTCGCCTTGTCCACGCTCGTAACCTTCGGCGGTCGCGGGGCGACCGCCCTACCGTGGCGGCGTCGGGCCGCCTCGAACGCGATACGCGCGACGCGCTCGATCTCGTGCGCCGAATACGGCGTCACGTCGTAGGCGGATGTCCTGTCGGCGGAGCGGCCTTTCTCGCCGAAGTACGCGCCGCCTGTCAGTTCGCGCACGATCAGGATGTCGATGCCCCTGGCCACGATTTCGTCTTTCAGCGGGCTTGCGCCTTTCAGCGCATCCCACACCTTTGCCGGACGAAGGTTCGCGAAGAGCCCGAGCTCGGAGCGGAGCGTGAGAAGGGCGCGCCGTTCGGGACGCTTCTCCGGCGGAAGCGCGTCCCATTTGGGACCGCCCACCGCGCCAAGGAGAACCGCGTCCGCCGCCTTGCACACGGCGAGCGTCGCATCGGGCAGGCAGTCCCCGCACAAATCATGCGCCGCGCCACCGACGGGATGCTCGGTCATATCGAAGTCGTGCCCGAACCGCGTTGCGACGGCCTTGAGCGCCTTGACCGCCTCCGCGACGATCTCAGGCCCGACGCCGTCACCTGGAAGCAGGACTATGTTTGCCTTCATTTTCTCGTTCCTTTCAGGTATGCGGCAAGACCGCCTGCGGCGATCAGTTCCATCATGAAGGGAGGGAACGGTTCCGCGTGAAACGTCTGCCCCGTGGTATGGTCCGTGATTTCGCCCGTTTCAAGATTGACCGTCACCTCGTCGCCTGCTGATATGGCGTTCGCGGCGGCGGGGCACTCCAATATGGGGAGGCCGATGTTGAGCGCGTTCCGGTAGAAGATGCGTGCGAAGGTCTCCGCGATGACGCACGAGATTCCGCTCGCCTTGATTGCGATGGGGGCGTGTTCGCGCGAGGAACCGCAGCCGAAGTTGCGCCCGGCGACAAGAATGTCGCCGCACTGGACACGGGCGGCGAAAGCGGGGTCGATATCCTCCATGCAGTGCGCCGCCAGTTCTTCCGGCACGGATGTGTTGAGGTGCCGTGCCGGGATGATGACGTCCGTATCCACGTCGTTGCCGTACTTGTGTGCTTTCATAGTGGTTAGTGGCTAGTGGTTAGGGGCTAGTGGTTAGGGGGTAGTTGGTGTGGTGATGCGTCCGGCGATGGCCGATGCCGCCGCGACTGCAGGAGAGGCGAGGTACACCTCCGATTCGACATGTCCCATGCGCCCGACGAAGTTGCGGTTTGTGGTGGCGACGCAGCGTTCGTTCTTGGCGAGGATGCCCATGTGTCCACCGAGGCACGGCCCGCATGTCGGCGGCGAAACCACGCATCCCGCCTCGACGAAGGTCTTGAGCAGCCCCTCTTCCAGCGCCTGGAGCCAGATGCGCTGCGTGGCGGGGATCACGATCGCCCTCACGCCGTCCGCGACCCTGTGTCCGCGCAGGACCTCGGCGGCGGCGCGCATGTCGGAGATGCGCCCGTTCGTGCATGAGCCGATGACCACCTGGTCGATGGCGACGTTCCCGGCCTCCCGCACCGGGCGCGTGTTGGACGGCAGGTGCGGGAACGCCACGGTCGGCTCCAGCTCGTCGAGGTCGATCTCGATGACGCGCTCGTATTCGGCGTCCGCGTCGGCCTCGTAGACCCGGGGCGGCTTTGCGTTGTGTTCGCGCAGGTAGGCGCGCGTCGTTTCGTCCACGGGGAAGATGCCGTTCTTCGCGCCCGCCTCGATCGCCATGTTCGCGATCGTGAAGCGGTCGTCCATCGAAAGGCTTGCGATTCCGTCGCCCGCGAACTCGAGCGACTGGTAGCGCGCGCCGTCGACGCCGATCATGCCGATCAGGTGCAGGATCACGTCCTTCCCGCAGACCCATTTCCGGGGCTTGCCTTTCAGCACCACCTTGATCGCGGACGGTACGCGGAACCACGTTTCGCCGGCGGACATCCCCGCCGCCATGTCCGTCGACCCGACGCCGGTCGAGAACGCGCCGAGCGCGCCGTAGGTGCATGTGTGCGAATCTGCGCCGATCACGAGGTCGCCCGCCGTGACGAGGCCTTTTTCCGGCAGAAGGGCGTGCTCGATGCCGCAGTCGTGTCCGACCTCGAAGTAGTTGGCGATTCCCTGCTCCTTGGCGAACGCGCGCATCGCGGCGCACTGGGCGGCGGCCTTGATGTCCTTGTTGGGCGTGAAGTGGTCGGGGACGAGCGCGATCTTTTCGCGGTCGAACACCGTGGCGCGGCCGAACTTCTGGAACTCGCCGATCGCGACGGGCGCGGTGATGTCGTTGCCGAGAACGAGGTCGAGTCGCGCCATGACAAGCTCGCCGGGACGGAGGGGTAGGGCGGTCGCCCCGCGACCGCCGTCGGCGGCCAGAGGGCTGGCCGCCCTACCGGGGACGTGCGCCGCGAGAATCTTCTGCGACATCGTCATCTTCATTTTCCGGCCTCCAGCATGCGGTTCACCGCCACGAGCAGCGCGAGGATCGAGCCTTCGATCACGTCCGTGGAAACGCCGCGTCCGCGGTACGTGCCCTTCGAGTCGGATATCTTCACGAGCACTTCGCCGAGGGCGTCGCGCCGCTCGGTGACGGCCTCGATGCGGTAGTCCTCCAGTTTGAAGCGGTGGCGGATGATCTTCTCGACGGTGCGGAAGGCGGCGTAGATGGGGCCTGTGCCGATGGCTGCGTCCTGCACGCGCCGCTTGCCGCGCACAAGCGCGATCTGGGCGGTGGCGCTCATGTGGTTGCCGCTGTTCACGACGAACGACTCGAGCTTCCATTCCTTCGCGTCCGAGGGCTTTGCGGCGACGCGGGACTCCGCGAGCGCCGCGAGGTCGCGGTCCGTGATCTTCTTCTTGCGGTCGGCAAGCGCCTTGAACGCGGCGAACACCTCCGCCATGTTCGTCTCGTCGAGGTCGTAGCCGAGGTCCTTCAGGCGGGTCTCGAGGGCGTGCTGTCCGGAGTGCTTGCCCAGGACGAGCTCCGTCTGCCTCATCCCGACCGACTCCGGCGTCATGATCTCGTACGTCTCGGCCTTCGAGAGCACGCCGTGCTGGTGGATGCCGCTTTCGTGCGCGAAGGCGTTCGCCCCCACGATCGCCTTCCCCGGGGCGATGCGCACGCCGGTGATGGTGGAGAGCAGGTGCGCGGTGCGGGCGATTTCCTCCGTCTTGATCCGCGTGGAGAGCCCGTCGTATGCGTCGCGGCGCGTGCGAAGCCCCATCACGATCTCCTCCATCGCGGCGTTGCCGGCGCGTTCGCCGATTCCGCAGATGGTGCATTCCACCTGCCTGGCGCCGGCGCGGACGCCCGCGAGCGAGTTTGCGACGGCGAGGCCGAGGTCGTCATGGCAGTGGGTCGAGACGGTCACGTTCTCGATTCCCCTGACGCGGTTCATGACGGCGGAGACGATGGCGGCGAACTCGTCCGGCGTCGAATAGCCGACGGTGTCGGGGATGTTGACGACGGTTGCGCCCGCCGCGACGGCGGCGTCCAGCGCCTTGCAGAGGAAGTCGATGTCGGTGCGCGAGGCGTCCTCGGCCGAGAACTCCACGTCGTCGCAGAGGTTGCGGGCGTACGCGACGGCGTGCTTGATGCGCTTGATGCAGTCTGCGCGCGAGATGCGCAGCTTGTACTTGAGGTGGAGGTCGCTCGTTGCGAGGAACGTGTGGATGCGCGGACGCGCCGCGCCCTTGATCGCCGCCGCCGAGGCGTCGATGTCCTTCTCGAGCGCGCGGGAGAGCGAGCAGACGGCGGAGGACTTCACGGCGTCGGCGATTGCCTTCACGGACGCGAAGTCGCCCGGAGAGGCCACGGCGAAGCCGGCCTCCATGACGTCGACGCCGAGTGATTCGAGCTGGAGCGCCATGCGCACCTTCTCGTCGATGTTCATCGCGTAACCGGGGGCCTGCTCGCCGTCCCGGAGCGTCGTATCGAATATCTGTATCGCATTCATCTGCATTCTTCCTTTGTTCGTTGCCAGGCAAAACAAAAACGGCCCCGCCTTTCGCGCGGAGCCGTTTGCCTTTTCACTGAACTCGAACCTTTCTAGACAAGCAAACGCGCCCCGCGCTTCGTAAGCGCAAGGAGAAGAAGCCCGTTAAGAAGAAGGTTCGTGTTCATGTCGCTGTTTTGCCTTTGACGCGAATAGTGTATCACACTCGTGCGGCTGATGCAATGGCAAATTCACGTGAATGCCATGTCGCGTGAATGTAATGCCGTCGGGCAGGACGTTACATATTGTGTAATGGTTGCGGCGTTTTTCCCGTAAACGCCGCGTTGGCACGGGTTGTGCTAATGCTCCTCTGATATGAAACGCACAGATTTGAGGAAGATCCTCATCATCGGCTCGGGGCCGATCGTGATCGGACAGGGCTGCGAGTTCGACTATTCGGGCGTGCAGGCGGTCAAGGCGCTCAAGGGTCTGGGCTACGAGGTGGTGCTCGTCAATTCCAACCCGGCGACGGTGATGACCGACCCCGACCGCGCCGACAGGACGTACATCGAGCCGCTGACGGCGGACTATCTTCACGAGGTCATCCGCCGCGAGCGGCCGGATGCGCTTCTCCCGACGCTTGGCGGACAGACCGCGCTCAACCTCGCGATGGAACTGGAGAAGGGCGGCGTCCTGAAGCGCTACCGTGTGGAGCTGATCGGCGCAAAGGCGGAGGCGATCGCCCGCGCCGAGGACCGCAACCTCTTCAAGGAGGCGATGCGCGAGCTCGGCCTTGACATGCCGCGCTCCGGCAGCGCCCACTCGCTCGCCGAGGCGGAGGCGATCGCGCGCACGATCGGCTCGTGGCCGCTCATCGTGCGTCCCGGCTTCACGCTCGGCGGCACCGGCGGCGGCATCGCGCACGACGCGGAGGAGTTCGCGCGGATCGTCACGGGCGGACTGGAGGCGTCGCTCAACCACGAGGTGCTCGTGGAGGAGTCGCTGATCGGCTGGAAGGAATACGAGATGGAGGTGATGCGCGACAAGGCCGGCAACGCCGTGATCGTCTGCTCCATCGAGAACATGGATCCCATGGGCGTCCACACGGGCGACTCCATCACCGTGGCGCCGATCCTCACGCTCACCGACCGCGAGTACCAGGCGATGCGCGACGACTCCATCAAGGTGCTGGAGAAGATCGGTATCGAGACGGGCGGGTCGAACGTGCAGTGGGCGGTCAATCCGAAGGACGGACGGCGTATCATCATCGAGATGAACCCGCGCGTGTCGCGTTCGTCGGCGCTCGCGTCGAAGGCGACGGGCTTCCCGATCGCGAAGATCGCCGCGCTCCTCGCCGTCGGCTTCACCCTCGACGAAATCACGAACGACATTACCGGCAAGACGCTTGCCTGCTTCGAGCCCGCGCTGGATTACGTGGTCGTGAAGATCCCGCGCTTCGCGTTCGAGAAGTTCCACGGCGCGGACACGACGCTCGGCACGCAGATGAAGTCCGTCGGCGAGGTCATGGCCATCGGCCGCACGTTCAAGCAGGCCTACTTGAAGGCCGTGCGCTCGCTGGAGGCGCCGCTCAAGTACCACCACGCGGAATCCTACGACCCGTGGTTCAAGCGCGAGCTGGAGGAAATCGAGGCGTTCAGGAAATACCTTGCCAGTCCGGAAAATCCGGAGCCTCCGGAACTTCCGGAAATCCCGGAAAGTCCGGCTCTCGCCCCCGACGTGCTCCGCCAGGCGAAGGTATTCGGCTTCAGCGACCGGGAGATCGCCGAGGCCATCGGCAGCGATGAGATGACGGTGCGGAACCGCCGCATCGCGTTGGGCATCCGCCCGGCGTTCGGCGAGGTCGATACGTGCGCGGGCGAGTTCGCGGCAGTGACGCCGTATTACTATAGCTACTATTCACCTGAAGGTCACACGCCTTTGGCGAATGTTGCCAATGTGGAAATGTTGCCAATTGCCAATGCCAATAATCAATTGGAAACTGGCAACACTGGCAACATTGGCAACACTGGCAACATTGGCAAGATCATGGTCCTCGGCGGTGGCCCAAACCGCATCGGGCAGGGCATCGAGTTTGATTGGTGCTGCTGCCATGCGGCATTCGCCTTGCGCGCGCGCGGCTACGAGGTGGTGATGGTCAACTCCAACCCCGAGACCGTCTCGACCGACTACGACACCTCCGACAAGCTCTACTTCGAGCCGCTGACCTTCGAGGACGTGATGGAGATCTACGACCGCGAGAAATGCGATGGCGTGATCGTGCAGTACGGGGGACAGACCCCGCTCAACCTCGCGGAACGGCTTGAGGCGGCGGGCGCGCGGATCGTCGGCACGTCGCCTGCGGACATCGCGCGCGCGGAAGACCGCGACTTCTTCCGCGCGCTCGTCGCGGAAGTCGGCATGAAGCAGCCCGCAAGCGGCATTGCGCACTCCATCGCGGACGCGCGGCGGATCGCGAATGAAATCGGCTATCCCGTTCTCGTGCGGCCGAGTTTCGTGCTTGGCGGACGCGGCATGGCAATCGTCTACAAGGAGGCGGAACTCGATTCCTACGTCGCGGAGGCCGTTGCGGCGTCGGAAGGGAAACCCATCCTCATCGACAAGTTTCTCGAACACGCGATCGAGCTGGACGTCGACGCCGTCTCGGACGGCGAGACGACGCGCATTGGCGCGATTCTCGAACACATCGAGGCGGCGGGCTGCCATTCGGGCGACGCCGCCGCGATCACGCCGCCGGTCAGCCTGTCGGAGAAGGTCCTGGCGGAGGTGAAGCGCTACACGGAGGTATTCGCACAGAGCCTTCACGTGGTCGGGCTCATGAACCTCCAGCTGGCGGTCAAGGACGACGAAATCTGGATGATCGAGGTCAACCCCCGCGCCTCGCGGACGGTGCCGTTCGTCTCGAAGGCGACGGGCATTCCCCTTGCCGACCTCGGTGCCCTCGCAATGGTCGGCGAGAAGATTGGAAGGGCGGCATCCGACGGACGACATTCGACACCCGCCACTACATCCGACAAGGCGACGGTCGAATGTCGCGAGCCGGATGTCGTTGAAGCCAAGCCGCGTTACTACTGCGTCAAGGAGGCGGTGTTCCCCTACGTCAAGTTCCCGGGGGCGAAAATCACGCTGTCGCCGGAGATGAAATCGACGGGCGAGGTGATGGCGATCGACTTCGACCGCTTCGACGCATATTGCAAAAGCCAGATCGCCTGCGGAAGTCCCCTGCCGAAGGGCGGCAACGTGTTCCTCTCCGTCCGCGACGAGGACAAGCCGCTGGTTTCCAAGCTCGCGGCGAAACTCACGTCGCTGGGCTTTAGCGTCTATGCAACGCTCGGCACGTCCACGTATCTGTGGAACAGCGGCGTCGAATCAAAGGCGGCGTTCAGGATCTCGCGCGGGCGGCCAAACGTGGTTGACCTCATTCACAAGGGCGAGATCGACTGGGTCGTCAACACGTCCGAATCGGACGGCGAGGCGACAGGAGATTCAGTCCAGCTGCGTTCCTGCGCCGTCGCCGCCGGCATTCCCGTAACCACGACGCTCGCCGGCTTCGCCGCCGCAGTCGCGGGGCTGGCCGAAGAGCGCGCGGAAAGGTCTGTTTACAGCCTTCAGGAATACCACCTCATCATGCACCCCTACTCGAAGAGCCAGGTCGAGAGGTAGCGCTCGCCGGTGTCGGGGAGAAGGGCGACGATCGTCTTCCCCGCGAACTCGGGACGCTTCGAGAGCTCGAGCGCCGCCCAGAGGGCCGCGCCGGAGGAGATGCCCACGAGCAGGCCTTCGTTTGCCGCCGCTGCGCGCGCCGTCGCGCCCGCGTTGTCGGCGGAGGCCTTGATGACTTCGTCAAACACGCCCGTGTCCAGTGTCTGCGGTACGAACCCCGCGCCAATGCCCTGGATCTTGTGCGGCCCCGCCTTGCCCTCGGAAAGGACGGGACTTGTATCGGGTTCTACGGCAAACACCTTCACCGCAGGGTTCTTCGACTTGAGGTAGTGTCCCACGCCGGAGAGCGTGCCGCCCGTGCCAACGCCCGCCACAAAAGCCGCCACCTCGCCGTCCGTGTCCGCCCAGATCTCGGGTCCCGTCGTCGCCTCGTGCTTGGCGGGGTTGGCCGGGTTCTCGAACTGCTGGAGGATCACCGCGCCGGGTGTCGCGTCCCTGAGCTCGTTCGCCTTGGCGATCGCGCCCTTCATGCCGGCGGAGCCGGGCGTGAGGACGATCTCCGCGCCGTAGGCGGCCGCGAGCTTGCGGCGCTCGATGCTCATCGTCTCGGGCATGGTGAGGATGAGGTGATAGCCTTTCACCGCGCTCACGAGCGCAAGGCCCACGCCGGTGTTGCCGCTCGTCGGCTCGATGATCGTCGCGCCGGGCTTGAGGACGCCGTCCTTCTCCGCCGCCTCGACCATCGCGAGCGCGATGCGGTCCTTGACGCTGCCGCCGGGGTTGAAGAACTCGACCTTCGCGAGCACCTTCGCGCCGCCCTTGTTCAACTTGCTGGAGATTTCCACGAGCGGCGTGCCGCCGACCTTCTCCAGGATGTTCTTTGCCGTGTTGCTCATTGTTTTGATTCCTTTCGGATGGTTGTTATTATACTCTTTCTGGGGTGGCCGCGACAAGCGCGGCCTCTCCCGTGTTGGAATTGGTGTTGTTGTTAGAATTGGTACTGGAGCGAGAAGACCGCGCCGGAGCCGACGCCGAGGTTCTTGACGCTTCCCTTCCTGTAGAACTTGTCCTTGTCGCCGGTTTCCGCGAAGGCGGCCACGAACGTGAGCTGCTTCGTGATGAACCAGGCGACATGGGCGTCCCAGTAGTCGTGGTTGCGGATGGAGTGGCCACCGGTGGCGCGCGTGTCGCCCGCGTCGACGCCCTGCTTGTACTCGACGCCGATGGCGATGTTTTCGGCGGGCAGGATGTCGATGTTGCCGAAGGCGACCACGTCGTAGTCGTTGTGGCCCACGACGCCGTTCACCACCTCGTCGGAGAGCAACAAGCCCGCCGAGAGCAGTACCGGCACGGGCGTCTGCGTGATCAGCTTCGAGGCCACGACGTACGCGTCGAAGCCGTTGTCGTCCAGACGGAACGCCTCGACCGTGCGGGAGTCCGTGTACTTCCACACGCCGCCGACGGCGAGCGCCGGCACCCATGTGGTGTCGAAGGCGTTCTCGTCAAGGAACTTCAGCTTCGCACCGATGTTGTAGGTGTTGATCGACTTGTCGCCGTACTTGTGCGCGTTGATGAACCCGTAGCCGCCGGAGATCTCCAGCCGGTCGGCGAAGGAGATTGCGGCGGAGGCCGCCCACCAGTTGATGCCGGCGTCGTTGAGGTTCACGTACCACGCGCCGATCTGCGGACGCGACACGACGCCGTTCAGCGCGGAGTCGGTCTTCTCCACGGCGTTCGTGGAGTTGCCTCCTCCGTCGCCGTCCCATGGCAATCCTGCCGTATAGGCGAGCGGGTTGAAGGCGATGCCTCCCGTACCTTGCAGGTTGTTGAGGGGCACGCCGCCGTAGGCGAGGGCTCCGATCGTGGCCGCCGCCGAGAATGAGATTACGGTGCGGACGATTTTGCTGTTGTTCGTGGTGATCATTGTTAGTTCTCCTTTTTGCCGGTTTTCGGGTTTGTTTTGGTTAATGCCCCCGCCTCAAGGATGGGGGATTGAGACGGGGGGCAAAGGGTTTAGATGGCTTCCAGGGCCTCGTCGAGGGCGGTGGTGATGTCATCGATGTGCTCGATGCCGATGGAGAGGCGGATCAGCTCCGGGGCGACGCCGCCCTTGCGCAGGTCCTCGTCCGAGAGCTGCGAGTGGGTGGTCGAGGCCGGGTGGATGATGAGGCTCTTCGCGTCGCCGACGTTGGCGAGAATCGAGAATATCTCACCGTTCGCCGCGTCCGTGACCTTGCGGGCCTCCTCCGCGCCGCCCTTGACGCCGAACACGACCACGCCGCCCGCGCCGTTGGGTAGGTACTTCGCTGCGAGTTCCGGCTGCGTGAGCGAGGGGTACTTGACCCATGCTACCTTCGGATGGTTCTGAAGGTGCTTCGCGACTGCGAGCGCGTTCTCACTGTGGCGCGCGATGCGGAGCGGAAGCGACTCGACGCCCTGCAGGAAGATCCACGCCGCGTCCGGCGCGAGCGTCGGACCCTGGTTGCGGATGCCGACCGTGAGGAGGCGAATCGAGAAAGCGATGGGCTTCAGAGGTTCCGGCAGGTCGTGTGCGAAACGAAGGCCGTGGTAGCCGGCATCCGGTTCGTTGTAGAGCGCGAACTTTGGGTTGGTGAAGTCAAAGCCGCCCTTCTCCACCACGATGCCGCCGATTCCGGCACCATGTCCGCCAATCCATTTCGAGAGCGAATGGATCACGAAGTCTGCACCATGGTCAAGCGCGCGCAGGAGCGGCGGCGGCGTAAAGGTGGCGTCGACGACGAGCGGCAAACCGTGACGATGTGCTACGGCCGCGTAGCCTTCAATGTCCGCAATGTCAAGGGCGGGGTTGCCGACAGTCTCGATGAAGAGAAGCCTAGTCTTCTCCGTAATCGCTGCCTCGACAGCCTCTAAATCGTTCACCGGCGTGAAGTTCACCTTGATGCCCACATTCGGCAGAATGGCGTCGAACTGGCTGAAGGTGCCGCCGTAAAGATTGCTTGCCGCCACGATCTCGTCGCCCGCGTGGGCGATGTTCGTGATCGTGAAGTAGATGGCCGCCGTGCCCGAGGCGAGCGTCTGCGCCGCCGCGCCGCCCTCGAGGGCCGCGATGCGCTTCGCGAGCACGTCGTTCGTGGGGTTCATCAGGCGGGCGTAGATGTTGCCGAGCTCCCGGAGGCCGAAGAGGTCGGCCCCGTGCTTGGAGTCGCGGAAGTTGTAGGCGGTCGTGCGGTACACCGGCACGGCCCGCGCGTTCGTCGCGGGGTCTCCGTGCGCGTCCTGTCCGGCGTGCACCGCCAGCGTCTCGACATGGTATTTTCTCTCGCTCATGGTCGTTGTTCCTTTCTTGTGGTGTCGACGGCGGATAGTATCGCATAATTCCGGCACCAAAGGGTAATCGGAAGTTTGCGCGTCTTGACATAGGGCTTTCCTATGGGCAGGGGAATGTGCTATACTATGCGCCATGACATTGCAGCAATTGAAATACGCGGACGCCGTCGCGGCGACCGGCTCGATCAGCGAGGCGGCACGGCGGCTGTTCGTGACGCAGCCCACGCTGACCGAATCGCTCCGCGCGCTCGAGGAGGAGCTGCGCGTGGCGATCTTCACGCGGTCGAGCCGCGGCGTGTCGGTGACGCGCGAAGGGGAGGAGTTCCTCGCCTCCGCGCGGCAGATCCTCGACGACGCGGCGCGCATCCAGGAGAAGTACACGGGCAAGGCGGTGCGGCGCCCGCAGTTCGCCGTCTCGTGCCAGCACTACGCGTTCGCGGTCGAGGCGTTCATGGAGGTGGTGAAGGCGTGCGAGTCGGACCGCTACGACTTCACGCTGCGCGAGACCGTGACGAGCGAGATCATCGACGACGTGGCGCGGCACCGGAGCGAGATCGGCATCCTCTACCTCTCGCGGCGCAACGAGCGCGCGATCACGAAGATCCTGCGTCGGGAGGAGCTGGTGTTCGAGGAGCTGTTCGTCGCGAAGCCGCACGTGTTCCTCGGAAAGCGGCACCCGCTCGCGAAGAAGAAGTTTGTCCGTCCGTCCGATCTGGACGACTATCCCTACCTCACCTACGAGCAGGGCGAGGAGAACGCGCTCTACTTCGCGGAGGAGGTGATGCCCGCGATCGACCGCAAGAAGAACATCCGCGTGCGCGACCGCGCGACGATGACGAAACTCGTTCTGGGCCTCGACGGCTACACCGTCTCCTCCGGCGCGAGCAGCAAGATGTACTCGAGCGACATCGTGGCGATCCCGCTGAAGATCGAGGACGCCATCCGCGTCGGCATCATCCGCCGCCAGGGCATCGACCTTTCGCTCCCCGGCCGGACCTTCGCCGCCGCCGTCCGCAACCATGCGTCCCGTTAGCCGCCCCGCCATGTTCCCCGTCGAATCCATCATCCCCGGCATCCGCGCGTCGCTTGAGGCGAACCGCGACGTGGTGCTGCGCGCGCCGCCCGGAAGCGGCAAGACCACCTGCGTGCCGCCCGCGCTTCTCGACTGCGCCTTCCTGCGCGGGAAGAAGATCCTCATGCTGGAGCCGCGCCGCCTCGCCGCCCGTAGCTGCGCGGCGTATATCGCCCGCCGTCTCGGCGAGCGCGTAGGCGAGACTGTCGGGTTCCAGGTGCGCCTCGAACGCTGCATCGGCCCGCGCACGCGTCTCGAGATCGTCACGGAGGGTCTGCTCACGCAGCGTCTCCTCCACGATCCGGAACTCTCCGACGTGGGGCTCGTGATCTTCGACGAATTCCACGAGCGCTCGCTCGCGTGCGACATCGGCTACGCGATGGCCGTGGACGTGCGTCGCGCGCTCCGTCCCGACCTGCGGCTTCTCGTGATGTCCGCCACCCTCTCCACGGAGGAAATCGCCGCCCACCTCGGCGACGCCGACGTCCACACCGCCGAGGCGCGGATGTACCCCGTGGAGACGCGCTACCTGCTGATGGAGAGCGTCGCGCCGATTTCCGCGCAGATGGCGGGGGCGGTGAAGCGCGCGCTGCCGGAGTCGGCGGGCGACGTGCTGTGTTTCCTCCCCGGTGAAGGGGAGATCAAGCGCTGTGCGGAGGAACTGCGCGACCTCTCCGGCGCGGTTGTGATGCCGCTCTACGGCGCGATGCCGAAGGAGGAGCAGGACCGCGTGCTGCAGCCGCTCGCCGACGGACGCCGCAAGGTCGTGCTCGCCACGTCTATCGCCGAGACCTCGCTCACGATCGAGGGCGTGACGACGGTGATCGACTCCGGCCTCATGCGCGTGAGCCGGTTCTCGCCGCGTTCGGGCATGAGCCGTCTCGAGACGCTGCGCCTCACGCGCGACCGCGCGGACCAGCGGCGCGGACGCGCGGGGCGTACCGCGCCCGGAATCTGCCTGCGCCTCTGGACCGAGGCGCAGGACCGCACGCTCGTCCCCGCGATGAAGCCGGAAATCGTCGAGGCCGACCTTTCGTCGACCGTCCTCGCCTGCGCCGAGTGGGGCGCCACGGCGCGGGACGGCCTGCCGTGGCTCACGCCGCCGCCCGCTGCAAGCTGGGAGAACGCGAAAGCGCTTCTCGAACTGCTCGGCGCGCTCGACAAGTCGGGACGCATCACGGAACACGGACGGCGCATGGCGCGCTTTGCCGCCCACCCGCGCCTCGCGAACATGATTCTGCACACGGGCGACACGCTCCTCGCGGCCATCATCGAGGAGGGCGCGCCGCACCATATCACCGACATCCGCGACGTGCGGCCCACGTCCCGCATGAAGGAACTCGCCCGGCGCTGGGACGCGATGGACGCGCGCGCGGGCGTGCGCGCGTACCGGTGCGAAGCCGGCGAGGCGCTCGCGTTCGCGTTTCCGGACCGCATCGCCCGCAACCGCGGCAACGGCACGTTCCAGATGACGGGCGGACGCGGCGCGTTCATGGAACGCACCGAGGCGCTCGCGACGTGTCCCTATCTCGTCCTCTGCGATCTCGACGACCGCGGCGGCGACGCGAAGGTGCATCTCGCCGCGCCGATCGACGAGGCGTCCATCGAGGAACTGTTCGCGGACGAGATCGAGGAGGTGTCCGACACCTTCTGGGACAAGCGCGAGGCGTGCGTGAAGAGCGTCCGCCGGCGCAAGCTCGGACGCATGGTGCTGCGCGAGGGCGGGCAGGCGCGTCCCGATGCCGATGCCGTCCGGCGCGCGCTCTTCGAGGGCATCCGACAGAAGGGCGTGGACCAGCTGCCGTGGACGCCCGGCACGCGCCAGCTCCAGGCGCGCATCTCCTTCCTCAACCGCGTGCTGGGCGCGCCGTGGCCGGATGTCTCGGACGCCGCGCTTGCGGCGCATCTCGAGGACTGGTTCGCGCCGTTCGTGGACGGCATGAGCCGCTGGGCGCACCTGGAGCGCCTCGACCTCGCGGCGGTGCTCGACGCGGCGCTCGCGGAGGCGGGGGTGAACCGCTACGCGCTCGACCAGGCCGCGCCCGTTAAGATGGAGGTGCCGAGCGGGTCGAACATGACGATCCACTACGAGGAGGCGGAGCCGTTCGTGCAGGTGCGTCTGCAGGAGTGTTTCGGCTTGCAGGAGACGCCGAAGGTCGCGAACGGCACGGTGCCGATCGTGATGAAGCTCCTCTCGCCCGCGCAGCGTCCGGTACAGATCACGAAAGACCTCGCGTCCTTCTGGCGCACGTCCTACGCGCTCGTGCGCAAGGACCTGCGCGGACGTTACCCCAAGCACTACTGGCCGGAAGACCCCTTGACCGCCGTCGCCACGCGCCGTGTTCGGCCTCGATGATTTTTTTTTCAAATTACCCCCTTGCGCCGGAAAAGGGGTTTTGATATACTGTCCGCCATGGGACAACAATTGAGAACACGTGCCAAGAGAGCCCGCAGGAAGGCGCAGACAAAGCGCGCTCACGCGCGGCAGCTTGCGGCAAAGAAGGCCAAGTAAGACTTGGATCTTCCGAACGGTGGGATGGCCGAGCGGTTAGGTCGCGGACTGCAAATCCGCTTACAGCGGTTCAACTCCGCTTCCCACCTCCATTTTGAACGAGCGATTCCTCCGCGCAAGCGGAGGATTTCGTGTTTTAAAAATTGCGAAAATTGCGATTTGACGATTCGTCAGGAATCTGATATACTATTCGCCAACTTTCCGTCTGGACCAGGCCGTAACCGACTGCCTGGCCGGTAAGGAAACAACAAAAAGGATACACAAATGCCTAAGATGAAAACGAAAAAGTGCGCCACAAAGCGCATGAAAATGTCGGCTACGGGAAAGGTTATGCGTTCCCAGGGTGGCAAGGCCCACCTGAACGGCTACAAGAGCCGCGGGCGCAAGCGCAATCTCCGTGGCAGAACCGTCACTGACGCAGCGGTCGAGAAGACCATGCACCGCATGCAGCCGTACGCCTAAGGAGGAATGAACCATGTCAAGAGCAACAAACGCACCTGCTTCCCGCGAACGCCGCCGCAAGCGCCTTGAACTGGCGAAGGGATTCCGCGGCCGCCGTTCCAAGACCTTCCGTACCGCGACCGAGGCCGTCGATCGCGCCCGGCGCATGGCGACGATCCACCGCAAGCTGAAGAAGCGCGACTACCGTCAGCTCTGGATCGCCCGCATCAACGCCGCCACGCGCGCCGAAGGCATGAGCTACAGCGCGTTCATCGCGGGCCTCATCAAGGCCAACGTCACGATCAACCGCAAGATGCTCAGCGAGATCGCGATCCGCGACCCCGAGGGCTTCAAGCAGATCGTCGAAATCGCGAAGAAGGCCTGATTCCGCCTTGTGGAATCGCCGAGCACACAGCAGCCAGTCTCCGCTGGCTGCTGCTTGCAGTTTAATGGCATGGGGCTTCGTGTGGTTTGAAGGGCCATGGGAATCTCGCGCGCGACATTCCTGAAGGGACTGTTCTCCGCGTTCGGCGCGGGTGGCGGGCGGATTTTCGCCGCGCCGCCGGGATGGAAGCCGCCGAATGACCCGCGACTCGTGTTCGGCGCCGTCAGCGACACGCACCTGCGCACGTCCGCCAACGGCAAGGGACCCAGCAGGAATTGGCCCGACAAGTACCTCGTCGCGGCGTTCAAGTACTTCCGTGACCAGAACGTGGACGCCGTGGTGAACTGCGGCGACATGGCGCACAGGGGACAGGTGCTGGAGCAGGAGTTCCACGCGGCGGCCTGGCAGAAGGTGTTTCCGGACAACCGCGCGCCTGACGGACACGTGGTGGAGAAACTCTTCGTCAACGGAAACCACGACGTGGAGGGCGGCGACTACGGTGATTTTGTCAAGAGGGCGTTCCCGGACCCCGAGGAGCGTGCGCGGCGCGTGCTCGCGACAGACATGGCGGGGAACTGGCAGCGCATCTGGGGTGAGCCATACGAGCCCGTGTGGCACAAGGTCGTGAAGGGATACCACTTCTTCGGCCGACATTACGGCGTGCCCGAGATGGAGACGGCGCGCGTGATTCGCGCCAAGGCCCGGGAATGCGGGCTGCTGGAAGGCAAGGACCCGTTCTTCATCCTGTCGCACATTCGTCCGCACAGCCAGCTGAACAAGGCGCTGAATCCGTTCAAGAAGGCTGTCGGTTTCTTCGGCCACTGGCACAGGAGCGCGGCGAACTGGGGCAATATCTTCTTCTGGTCGTCCTTCCCCACGATCGAGATTCCGTCCTGCGAGCCGCGCGGCTGCTCGGGAACGAAACCGGAAGGCAGTCGTGCGAAAAGTGACCCGGAGGGGCGCGATGCGATGTGCAGGGGACGCCAGGGATATGTCGTAAGGGTGTATGACGACATGCTCGCCATTTCGCGCAGGGAATTCGGCAAGGGCGGCAGCCTCGGGGCGGACTGGGTTATGCCGCTTGGCGTGTACACGCCGCACCCGCTGTCGAAGGACGAGCTGAAGAAGCGTATCGGCGAACCGCAGTTCCGCGCCGACGCGCGCATCTCCGTTGTCGAGGCGGCCTCGCCGCCCCCGCCGGACCGTCCGGATCAGCCGGGCAGGCCCGCCCTGCGGGTTTCCATACCGCTTGCGGACGCCAACCCGGAATCCCGCGTGTACGCCTATGACGTGGTGGTGGTTGGATCGGATCGCGGCACAAAGCTGTTCAAATGCGTGTATGCCGCAGGCGCCAACCTGGGCGTGGGACACGAGCCGCACGGGGGCGTCACCTCGCTTTACGTCCCCAAGACGCAGCTGCCGAAGGGCGCCCGGCTCACGATTGCGGTGCGCCCGATCACCTCGTTGGGCACGGCGGGCCATGCAATTGCCTGCGTGTACGACCGCGCGGCCAAAGTGGCGTCCGCAGACTGAGAACCAACCCGGGCGAACTTAGTGGGGCCGGCACCCCGGCAATCTTGGTCAACATTAGAAAGCGGGCGACGTGGAGCAGGAGGGGGAATGGTTGCCTCATAAGGACTCGAACCTTAACAAGCAGATTCAGAATCTGCGGTGCTACCATTACACCATGAGGCAATTCGGTGAAAGCGGCGCATAGTATAGCAAATTCCCTTCGTGTGCGCAAGGGGGAATTTGCAGTTCACGAAAAGGCCAATTTTTGGTAAAATAACGGCCCTCGATGCTAGAGGTCAAACACATATCATTTTCCTGGGGGCGCACGTCGCTTTTTGCCGACGTCTCCTTCACCGTCGCGCCGGGCGAGACGGTGGCGCTTGCGGGCGCGAACGGCGCGGGCAAGACGACGCTGCTGCGCATCCTCGCCGGCGCGTGCCTGCCTTCCGCCGGCACCGTAGTGGGGGACGCCGCAGACATGCTCCTTACGCCGTTGCGCTACCGTCGGCAGCTTGGCTACCTGCCGGAGTCCGCGGCGGTCGAGCCAGGAATGACGGTGAAGGAATACCTGAAGTATCGTGCCAACCTCAAGGGCGAGATGCAGAAGAAAATCCGCCACCGCGTGCTGGAGGCGATGGAGCTGTGCGGTCTTTCCGCGCGCGCGGATTCGTGGATTGGGTCGCTTTCACAGGGACTCCGAAAGCGCGTGGCGCTCGCAGACGCAATCCTCCTGCGTCCGCGCTTCCTGTTCCTTGACGACCTGCTCGCGGGGCTGGACGCGGAGACGCGCGCTTCCGTGGGGCGGATCCTCAAGTCCGTCTCGTCGTTCGCGGCCACGGTCGTCTCCGGCCACGAGCTGGAAGAGCTGGAGGCCTTTGCGGCGAGGTTCATCGTGTTGAAGGACGGCCGGCTGCTGGGCGCGAAGACGGCGGCCGGCGCACGGGCCCTGTTGACGGCCGTGCTGCCCCGTAAAGAAGGGGAGGCCGGGTCGTGAGGACGGTGCGCGTGGTGACGATGCGCACGTTCGGCGCGCTCGCGGGGTCTCTCTCGACGACCCTGGCCGTGGCCGTGTTCCTCGGCGTGTCGGGCGGCCTCTTCGCGAAGGCCCTTCTGGGCGGGGAGGGCGGGCTCACGCCGGTGGCGGTGCTGTGGGCGCTCGCGGCTGCGCCGGCGCTCCCCGTGCTGACGGCGCTTCTGACCATGCGTCTCGTGGCCGACGAGCGGATGTCGGGACGGATCGACCTGACGCTTTCCGCCCCGGTGCGCGAACGCGAGTTCGTGCTCGGCAAGTTCCTGGGCGCGTGGCTGTATGCCGCGCTCGCGCTCGTGCTGTACTTGACGGTACCGCTCGTGCTGCTGCCCGTGAGCGCGCCCGCGCTCGCCGCGCACCTCACGTGGGACGTGTTCCTGCCCGCCTGGGCGGCGCTCGTACTGCAGGCGGCGCTCTGGTGCGCGTGCGGCCTTTTCGCGAGCGCCTGCCTCCGCCATGCGGCCGTCGCGGCCGTCGTCTCGATCGCCCTCACGGTCGTCCTGCCCGATGCGGCGTACCAGGCGGCCTTCACGTGGCTGCGCGCGTTCCGCGTGCGGTTCTCAGAGCAGCCGTTCACCGGGCATCTCGTGGACCTCTCGACGGGCCTCGTGCAGCTCTCGACGGTCTTCCTCTACTTCGCGTTCACCGTGTGCGCGCTGTTCGCGGCCTCGAAGGCGCTGGCGCTGTTGCGCCTCGCCGGACGCGGCTGGCGAGGCGCGCGCCTCTCGACGGCGTGCGCGATCCTGCTCGGCCTTGCGTTCACCGTGTGCGCGGTCGTGTTCGTCGACAGGTTCGACTTCTCGCTGGAGCTGCCGTCGCGCGGCGGCTTCGCGGCGTCCGACCGCACGCGCCAGATCCTCGCCGAGACGAGCGGCGAGTCCGTCTCCGTGACCTGCTTCCTCTCGCGGCGCGCGCCGGCGTACCCGGCCGTGCGCCGGCTGCTGCGCGGACTCGAGGCGACTGCGCGCGGCGTTGCGGGCGTGCAGCTGGAGGTGGCCGGCGTGGATCCGCGCTGGGATCTCGGCGCCGCGGGTCGGCTCGTGAAGGCGGGCGTGCCGGAGGGGACGATCGTGTTCCAGCGCGGGCGGCGCCAGGTGAAGGTGGCGGTGGACGACCTGTTCGCCGTCTCGACGAATGGTACGCTCGCCGTCACCACGGAGGGGCTCTTCGAGGCCGAGAGCGCCTGCGCCACCGCCGTGCAGCGGCTTTCCGTGGCGGGACGGCGCGGGACGCTCTACTGGACGACGGGGCACGGGGAGTCGTCGGCGGATTCCTACGACGCCGTCTACGGCATGAGCGACATCGCGCGCGAGCTCCGTCAGAACGGCTACCGCATCAAGACGATCGACCTTTCGCAGTCGGCGACGGTGCCGGAGGACTGCGCCGTGCTCGTGGTCGCCGGCGCGCGCGAGCCGTTCTCGCGCACGGAGACGCAGCGCGTGGACGGCTTCCTGCGCGGGGGCGGACGCCTCCTCGTGCTGGCCGCCGCCACGCCCAACGCGGGCGTTGGGCCGCTGCTGGCCGACTGGGGCGTGCAGCAGCTGCCCTGCACGGCCGTCTCCCCGTCGCGCACGTTCAACGGCGCGGACGTGCTGGTGACCGACTTCGGCGACCATGCGGTGACGCGTCCGCTCGAGGACTGCACGCTCCTCTTCGAGGGCGCGTCCGTCTTGCGGCCGACGGCGGCTGCGGCCACGAACGCGGTGGAGACGGCGCTCGCGGCGTCGATCGACCGCACGGAGTTCACGGCGCTCGCCCGCACGGGCGCCGAGAGCTGGGGCGAGTCGGAGCCGGAGGTGCGTCCGTGGGTGTTCGACCCCACCGTGGAGCCGCGCGGTCCGCTCGTCCTCGCGGCGGCGCTCGAGCGGGGCGGCGGCGTGGCGAAGGACCTCGCGTTCCGTCCCACGCGCATCGTGGTCGTCGGCGACGCCACATTCGCCCTCAACGGCGCGCTGGCGCGCCGCGCGAACGCGAACCGCGACTTCCTCCTCAACGCCGTCGCGTGGCTCGCGGGCCTTGACGCGTTCACGGAGTCCCGCGCGCCCGGCAGCGTGGTCGCGACGGGCATGGACCGCGCGGGCTGGATCCGGTTCGGCGTGCTGGCGGTTGCGGGGCCGACGGCGTTCGTGCTGCTTTTCGGGCTTGTCGGCGCGCTGCGCAGAAGGAGGCGCGCGTGAACAACCGGCGACCCATCCTGTTCTTCATCGTCGGCATCGTGCTGATGGGCGGCCTGCTCGCATGGCTCGAGTCGCGGGCGCGCCATCCCGCGCCGGAGGCGCGCGGGAACGTGCTGTGTGCGTTCCCGCCTGACCGCGTGGACGCCTGCTACATCCGCCTCGCGGACCGGGACGAGGTGGAGCTCGCGCGCGGGGCGGACGGCACCTGGCGGCTCGTGCGGCCCTTTGCCGTCGAGGTGGACGCGGCGGCGGTCGCGCGTCTCGTCGACGCGCTCACGCTCGTGCCCGTGGAGGACATGCGTTCCGAGGGCGAGCTGCTGGAAATGGACGAGACGCTCGCCGACTTCGGAATCGGGGCGCACTCCTTCACCGTCTCCCTCGGCGCGGGCGGGCAGCGCACGAGCGTGTCCTTCGGCAACCGCTCGCCTTCGGGTGCGGAGGTCTACGCCCATGTGGAGGGTTCGCGCAGCGTGTGCGCGCTGCCGGCGGACGCCTTCGCCCGGATTCCGCGCGAGGCGGACGACTTCCGCGCGCGGGCGGTGCTGGCGTGTCCGCGCGAGGACATATCCGGCCTCGACATCCGCGTGCCCGACAAGCCGACCGTGCGCCTCGCGCGCGTCGCGGGCGGCTGGTCCATCCTCTCGCCGGCGGCCGCGCCTGCGGACGGCGCCGCCGTGGGTGCGCTCGTGGACGGCCTCGCCGCCGCGCAGGTCCTGTCGTTCGAGATCCCCTCGAGCGCCAGGCCGTCCGTGCCGGGCGGGGGCATCCGGACGGGCGACCTCGTGCCGTACGGGCTCGATGCCGGGCTGTCGGTGACCGTGCGTGGCGCGGCGGACCAGACGGAGCAGATCGTGTTCGGGCGCTCGGCCGGCACGAACCGCGTGTGGGCGCTCGTGCGGAACGGGACGTCCGTGGTGGCAGTGGACGCGGCTCTCGCGGAGCGGTGCCGGGCGGGCGGCGAGTCCCTGCGCGACACGCGCGTGTTCCCGTTGGCGGAGGGCGAGACGGTCACGTCCGTCTCGTTCACCGCGGGGCCGGCCGTCTACGTGCTCGCGCAGGGCACGAACAGCGTGTGGCGCATCGAGTCGCCGGTCGTGGCGCCGGCGGACCAGCCGAAGGTGGCCGAGTTCATGGAGCGCCTGCTGCGCCTGCGGCAGGACGACGTGTCGGACGAGGGCCGCGCCGGCGACGAGCGCGTGCTCGTGAACGTGTCCACGACTGTCACGAACCGGCCGGGCGTGGCGGTGTCGGCCGAGCTCCTCGGCGGACGGGCCGCGTTCTCCGACCTCCGCTCGAAGACGCTGCTGGCGATCGACCCCGCCACGGTGCGACGTCTCTCGGTGCGCGCCGAGTCGGGCGCGGAGACGGCGGTGCGCCTCAACGCCGAACGCGGCGCGTGGGACCTCGTGCGCGGGGAGGGCGGCGCCGACGCCCGGCGCGTGAACGACGCGGCCGTCAAGGCGCTCCTCTCGGCGCTTGCGCGCGTCGAGGCGACGGGCGTCGAGACGCTTGCCGCGACGGCGGACGACCTGCGCCGCTGCGGGCTCGACAAGCCGGCCGTCACGCTGGCGGTCGACGTGGACGCGGCCGACGCGGTTCGCCAGAACGTGCTGGTCGGCGGCACTGCGCCCGGCGGCGGACGCTACGCGACCGTGGGCGGCGCGGACGCCGTGTTCGTCATCTCCCGCCGCACGGCGGCGGACTTCACCGCACCTCTCGCGGAGTAGCGTGCGAAAAACGAATGGAGAAAAGGAAATGGAAAAAGAAATCAAGACGGTCCTCGTGACGGGCGGAAGCGGATTCTTGGGAATCAACCTCATCCGCCACCTCCGCACGAAGGGCGTGGAGCGCATCCGCGTGCTGGACATCGCGCCGTTCGACTACCCCGAGGCGAAGGCGCCGTGGCTCGAGTTCACGCTCGGCGACGTGCGCGACCCTGCGGCGGTGAACACGTGCGTCGAGGGCTGCGACGCGGTGGTGAACACCGCGGCCGCCCTGCCGCTCTACTCGCCGGAGGACATCCGCACGACGGAGGTGGACGGTGCGCGCAACGTGATCGCCGCCTGCCGCCGCGCGGGCGACGTGCGCATGGTGCAGATATCCTCGACGGCGGTGTACGGCGTGCCGAAGAAGCACCCGATCTACGAGGACGACGATCTGATCGGCGTGGGGCCCTACGGACACGCCAAGATCGAGGCGGAGGCGCTCTGCCGCGCCGCGCGCGAAGAGGGCTTCTGCGTGCCGATCATCCGTCCGAAGAGCTTCATCGGCCCGGAGCGCCTCGGCGTGTTCGCCCTGTTCTACGACTGGGCCTACACGGGCCACGGCTTCCCGATGATCGGCAGCGGGAAGAACCGCTACCAGCTGATGGACGTGGAGGACCTCTGCGGCGCAATCTGGAGCGCGATGACGCTTGACGCGAAGACCGTCAACACGGAATTCAACATCGGCGCGAAGGAGTTCACGACGATGCGCGAGGACTACCAGGCCGTCCTCGACCGCGCCGGACACGGCAAGAAGATCCGCGGCCTCCCCGTGAAGCCGATCGTGTTCATCCTCCGCATCCTCGAGAAGCTGCACCTCTCGCCGCTCTACCCGTGGGTGTACGAGACGGCGTCCACGGACAGCTTCGTGTCGATCGAGCGTGCGGAGAAGCTGCTCGGCTTCGCGCCGAAGTACTCGAACAAGGACGCGCTCGTGCGCAACTACGACTGGTACGTGGCGAACCTCGACTCCTTCAAGGGCAAGACGGGCGTGTCGCACCGCGTGCCGTGGAAGCAGGGGCTCCTCGCCTGCGCCAAGTGGTTCTTCTGAGAAACGTCGTCGACAAAGGGGCTTGGAACATGAACAAGAGAAAAGAAAAGCTGAGAAGACGGCAGCCGCCGCGCGAGACCGGCACGATGACCGGGCGTCTGCGCATGGCGCGCAACGGCGCGGGATTCCTCGTGGATCCGGAGACCGACAAGGCCGTGTGGATCGAGGAACGCGACCTCGGCACGGCGCTGCCGGACGATACGGTGACGATCAAGTTGAAGGGCGCGGGCGACGAGGGCGTATTGCTGCGCATCGACGCGCGCGCGCCGCGGTCGATCGTGGGAACGATTACCGCCGTGGGACGCTTCACGCGCGTCCAGCCGCTCAATCCCGCCTACCGTCAGGAGTTCACCGTGCCCGACGCGAAGGGCGCGCGCGCGGGCGACCGCGTGGTGATGCGGCTCGTGCGCTGGGAGAGCCGCCACCTCGCCCCCGAGGGCGAGATCACGGACGTCATCGGCCCGAAGGACGACCCGTCGCTCGACACGCTCGCCGTGATGAAGCAGTACGACCTGCCCGAGTCCTTCCCGCGCGACGTGCTGGACGCCGCCGAGCACGTGAGCGCGCGACTCGCCGAACCGGGCAAGCGCCTCGACCTGCGGCGGAAGTTCATCTTCACCTGCGACCCCGCGAGCGCGCGCGACTACGACGACGCGCTCTCCATCGAGACCGACAGGCAGGGCAACCGCGTGCTCGGCGTCCACATCGCCGACGTCTCGCACTTCGTCACGCCCGGCTCCGCCCTCGACAGGGAGGCGTACCGCCGCTCGACGAGCGTCTACCTTGTGGACAAGGTCGTGCCCATGCTGCCGGAGCAGCTCTCGAACGGCGTCTGCTCGCTCGTGCCCGGCCAGGACCGCCTCGCGTTCAGCACGTTCCTCACGTTCGACGCGAAGGGTACCTGCGTGGCACGTCGCTTCGCGAAGTCCGTGATCCGCTCGAAGGCCCGCTTCACCTACGAACAGGTGATGGCCGTCATTTCCACGAAGCAGGGTTTGAAGCCCAACGAGCGCAAGACGATCCTCGCCATCCACGAACTCGCGCAGCAGCTGCGACGGAACCGCTTCGCCGCGGGCGCGCTCGACATGGACGTGCCGGAGGCGCAGATCCTCCTCGACGAGAAGGGCATGATGACCGGCATCGAGGTGCGTCCCTACGACGAGTCGCACCAGCTCGTGGAGGAGTGCATGGTGGCCGCGAACGAGGCCGTCGCGAAGGAGCTGTGGACGCGCGGCGTGAAGATCCTCGCGCGCCTCCACGAGCCGCCGGACCCGGAGAAGCTGGAGGACCTGCGCGCGAACCTCGCGAAGGTTGGCATCTCCTGCGGCGACCTCGCCCAGCAGAAGAACCTGGCGCGTTTCCTCGAGAAGATCAAGGGTTCGCCCCTGGAGGGCACGCTCAGCGTGATGGTGCTGCGCGCCATGAAGCGCGCCGTCTACAGCGCCGAGCAGATCGGGCACTTCGGCCTCGCGAAGAAGTTCTACGCGCACTTCACCTCGCCCATCCGGCGCTATCCCGACCTCGTGCTGCACCGTCAGCTCGCCTCGTGGATCACCGGCAACGGCGGACGTCTCGACCTCGGCTGGCTCAAGCGCGCCGCGCAGAACGCCACGGATCGCGAGCAGGTGGCGGACGACGCGGAGCGCGCGCTCGACGAGATCAAGAAGTACCGCTATCTCGAAGAGGACCTCCGCGCGCGCGGCAGCGTGTTCGACGCGGTCGTCGCCAAGTGCACGCGCTACGGTCTCTTCGTGGACCTGCCCGCGCTCGCCGTGGGCGGCATGGTGCACATCTCGAAGCTCGCCGACGACTTCGTGCGCTTCGACGAGTTCCACGAGACCCTCGCCGGCGGCGGCAGGACGTGGGCCGTGGGCGCCCGTCTCAAGGTGCGCGTGGAGAAGGTGGACTTCGACCGCCGCCAGGTTGATTTCGTTCCCGTTTCAGAACGCAACGCAAGAAAAAGGAGAAGAAAATGAAAACAGTGATCGGAAAGTGCGCCCTGTGCGCGATGACGGCCGCGATTGCGGCGGGAGAGCTCTCCGCAAAGACGGAGACGTGGGGCGACGAGAAGTACCGCCCGAAGCTCTTCAAGCGCTTCGGGGACATCGTCAACGTCCCCGACGGCCTCACCAAGGACCCGCAGGGCAACATCTACCACTCGGCGCCGAACCTCGTGAAACCCGAATATCCCGGCGTCATCGTGAAGCGCGACTTCAAGAGCGGGCGCTGGAGCGTCCTGTGCGCCGGGCTCCGTTCGCCCAAGACCGGGTTCGGGCGTCCCATGGGGCTCGAGTTCTGCGAGGAGGACGGCAACCTCTACTACTGCGACAACCAGTACTTCGACTCCAAGGACTACGCGAGCCGCGTCATGCGCGTCGTCCTCGATAAGAAGGGCGAGGTCCTGCGCATCGAGACGGCGGTCGACAACGTGAAGCTCGCGAACGCGATCCGCTTCTACAAGGGCGACATGTTCATCACCGACACCTACTTCGACCTCGGCCGAAAGGACGGCGTCGGCGTGGGCGGCGTCTACCGCATCCCGCTTGCGGCGTGCAAGACGAAGACGGTTTCGCTCCTTCCCAAGCCCGACTACGTGAAGGACCCCTACTTCCTCTGCGCCACGGAGACGAAGCCCCTTGACCGCAAGGACGACTCCGGCGCGGACGGTCTCGCGATCACGAAGGAGGGCCACCTCTACTTCGGCACGTTCGGCTCGGGCCGCTTCTACACGGCGAAGCGCAAGGCCGACGGCACCTACGAGCCCGCGAAGCTCATCTTCGAGGACCCGAAGCGCTTCCCCTGCTGCGACGGCATCTGCTACGACGAGGCCGCCAACCGCATCATCATGAGCGACAGCTGCCTCAACGCGCTCCACACGTGGGACATCGCGAAGGAGCAGAAGGGCGAGTGCGGGTTCGGCGAGCTCTGGCGCAACGGCGACGACACCGGCGCGCACGGCCTCCTCGACCAGCCCTGCGAGCCGATGGTCTGGAAGGACAAGAAGGGCAACCGCAAGCTCGTCATTGCGAACTTCGACATGACCTTCCCCGGCCTCGCGAACAAGAAGAACGACAAGTTCCACACGCTCTCGGTCATCGACCTCGACTGAAGATGGGAGAAGGCATGAAAGAAGCGATCTGTGCAGTATTGTCGGTGGCGGCGTGTTGCGCCGCGTTCGCGGCCTTTGACATCGGCAAGGAGATGGAGACGGAGGCCTTCTGGAAGTCCGACCCCGTCATGTTCGTGAAGCGGCACCAGGAGGAAGGCTTCCGGTTCACCTCGACCGACCGAGAAAGCGCGGACACCCGTCTGGACGGGGCCGTCACCTATCATGGCATCCCCGTGTTCGAGAGCAAGATCGCGTTCACGGAGGACGGACGCGGCGTGGCGCGCGTCGAGCTGATTCTCTTCTCGCCCGCCGGCACGGAGGTGAAGCAGATGACGGACGCGACCCACTACCGCCTCGTGCGCAGCGAGAAGTCGATGGACCGCGAGGGTTTCGTGCAGCTGATGAAGAGCGTACGCGCCAAGCTGACACCCGAGGGGAAAAGGTCGCCGACGCAGGTCGCCGAGCGGACGAAGAAGCCCATCGTGCAGAAGTCGCAGACGTGGCCGAAGACTGCCATCCCCACGGAGACTACCCTCACGTGGAACTACAGCCAGGTGGGGACCAAGCCGGACACGTTCGAGGCGGGTTTCGTGCGCCTCTCCGTCGACGGCCCGGAACGTCTCGCGAAGGGGACGGCCAGGGCGTCTGCGCGTCGCAAGCCCGCGTCGTCGCGCAAGATCGCCGACAACGTGGTGCGCGACCCGCGCGGGGACGTGTTCATCGACAACGTGCCGATGGTCGACCAGGGGCAGAAGGGGTACTGCGCGGCGGCCACGTCCGAGCGCGTGCTGCGGTACTACGGCCTCCAGGTCGACGAGCACGAGATCGCTCAGGCCGCCGGGACGTCGGCGGAAGGCGGAACGTCGCTGCTGGGGATGAAGAACTCGGTTTCCGCAATCGGAAAGCGCTACAGTCTCGCGACGGTCGTCGCGTACGGCGACTTCCAGAAGTCCGACCAGGACCGCATCGAGGGTCTCGTCCGCGAGGTCGAGGGCTACAACCGCGCCGCGCGGAAGCTGAAGAAAGAACCCATCAAGGAAGGCGTGTACATGAAGAGGCAGGGACACTCCATCGCGTATGATCCCCGCGCCCTGGACGCGGCGATGGACCCGGAGGTGCTCAAGTACATGAAGACGGAGGGGACGCAGAAGTCGAAGTACGCGAAGTTCCTGAAGGATGTGCACGACCAGGTGAACAAGGGAATCCCGGTCTTCTGGGGCGTGACGCTCGGCATGTACCCCGAGCCGGAGATTCCGCAGTCGAACGGCGGGCACATGCGTCTCATCATCGGCTACAACGACAAGAAGAAGGAAATCCTCTACACCGACACCTGGGGCGCGGGCCACGAGCTCAAGCGCATGCCCGCCGAGTGGGCGTGGACCATCACACACTGCCTGATGTACATGAAACCCCTCAACTAGGAATCGACAATGGACCTCGCCCTGCTCGTCAACCAGTTCAACGTCAAGGGACGGCTCGTCACGATCGTGCCGTTCGGCAACGGCAACATCAACGACACGTTCCTCGCCGTGTACCGCAACACGTTCACGGAAACGCAGGTGATCGTGCAGAAGGTGAACCGGGCCGTGTTCACGCAGCCCGAGGTCATCATGCGGAACATGCACAACGTCACGCTGCACTGCCACGAGAAGCTCGAGGCGGACGCGGCGGCCGGGCGCGACGACCGCGTGTGGCAGATGCCGCGCATCATCAAGACAAAGGTCGGCGCGGATTTCGTGACGGACGACAATGGTGATGTCTGGCGCGTCATCACGCGCATCCTCTCCGCCCACGCCTTCGACACGGCGCAGAGCCCGGAGCACGTCCTCGAGTGCGGCGCCACGCTGGGGCACTTCCACTATCTCGTCTCGGACATGGATCTCGCATCCGTCACCAACCCGCTTCCGGGATTCCACGTGACGAGCGGATACCTGCGCCAGTACGACGAGACGCTCGAGACGAGTCCCGTGGCCAAGGAGCTCCTTTCCGCGTCGATGGAGGCGAAGCGGCTCTCCAAGTTCATCGGCGACCGCCGCGAATTCGCCGTGTGCCTCGAGAAGGCCGAGGCGAGCGGCGAGCTGAAGCGGCGCATGTTCCACGGCGACCCGAAGGTGAACAACATCATGATCGACGACTTCACCGGCAAGGGCACCGCGATGATCGACCTCGACACCGTCTCGCCCGGTCTCGCCCACATCGACTTCGGCGACGCCATCCGCTCGCTCTGCAACCCCGCCGGTGAGGAGGAGCTGAACCTCGGCAAGGTGACGTTCGACGAGGACCTCTTCGCCGCGTTCTGCAAGGGCTACATGGCGGAGGCGGGCGCGTTCCTCACCGAGGCCGACCGCGCCTACCTCTACGACGCAATCCGCCTCGTGCCGTTCGAGCTGGGGCTGCGCTTCTTCCAGGACTACCTCGCCGGAGACGTCTACTTCAAGGTACGCCAGCCCGGGCAGAACCTCAACCGGGCACGCGTGCAGTTCCGTCTCTGCGAGGCGATCGAGGCGCGCGAGCGTTCGATCCGCAGCATTCTCGCGCGGCTGTGACGGGGACGGTCACTTGGGCGCCGCGAGCTTGATCTCGATGGGCACGAAGAGGTCGGGGTTGGACGCGCGGCGCATGATCTTGTCCGCGTACTCGTCGCTGTAGTAGCGGTCGGTGTCCGTGCGGTCGCGCCGCCCGTTGTAGCGCCTGCATGCCTCGCGCCAGCCGTCGAAGACGCCGTCGGGACGCGTCGAGGCGGGCCGTCCCGAAACGCCGAATCCCTTGCGCGAGAGGTACTTGATCGCCGCGCGCACATTCGCCTCGGCCGTCCCCTCGTTCCGCTTCGCGGGCTTGACGAGCCCCACGAGCTTCTTCTCCTCTCCCCAGTCCCCGGGCACGTTGACCTGCAGGGGGTCCGCCGCCCACGCCGCCTTCGAGCGCGGGCCGTTTCCGCCGGACTCCTCGATCATGTGCGCCTTGACCTGCGCAGGCGTGAGAGTGGAAATCTTCGCCGCCTGCGCGGGCGAGCCGCCGCACCAGGCGGCCTTGTTCGCGTTGAATTCCGCCGTGAGGCGCGCGATGAGCGCGTCGTGCTGCTGGTAGCGCGCGGACTCGAACCCGTTGAACACGGGAACGCCCGCGGCGCCGCCGGACTTGGCGCGGGGGATCTTCCGCTTCGCCGTCTGGCGCGGGAACCACTTCGCGATCCAGCGCTCGATGGCGTAGACCGTCTTCATCTCCTCGTCCGTCACGAAGCGCCGGTCGATGTAGATCTCGCCACGGTCGTCGAACACGAGCTTGCCGAGTCCGGCGGTGTTCACCGTGTACCGCGCGCCACGCGCGGGCGGCACTTCGGCGATGCCGCGCCTGCGCAGCTCGGCGGCATGCTTCGCCTCGCGCGCCGTCGCCCGCTCGAATATCTGCGCGGCCTCGACCGCCAGCGGCAGCAGCTCCGCCACCGCCACGGGGTCTATGCTCATGCGTTGCGCGGCAACCCGAGCGGGAGCGGCCGCGCTTGTCGTGGCAACCCTAGCGGGAGCGGCCGCGCTTGTCGCGGCAACCCTAGCGGGAGCGGCCGCGCTTGTCGCGGCCGATGCGAGGGTGGTGATTGTCAAAGCGAAAACAAGTATTGCGTGTTTCATGCCGCACATTATCTCACATCCCCGCCCGCCGCGCAAGCACGTAGTTTTTTTCACCCTCCCACCGTAAAATATGGTACACTATTGTCGGAGTTAATTGCAAAACCCCTCTTCCGCGCCATTCGCGAGCTAAGCCACGCGGCTTGAAGAAACCCGTAGAAACCACTTTGCGCGTCTGAAAGGTTCAACGCATCTATTATGCCAAATCCCTGCGCCT